>Ga0078894_10001109_pt1 | contig 19785 bp, 19 predicted proteins | sample LauGreSu1BDMLBSD_2_FD_67506 | JGI IMG/M metagenome (GOLD analysis project Ga0078894, IMG submission 67506) | Freshwater lake microbial communities from Lake Michigan, USA - Su13.BD.MLB.SD (version 4) (version 4) | ecosystem: Environmental > Aquatic > Freshwater > Lake | place: Lake Michigan... | reverse complement strand
TCATAATTGTCTAAATTCTCACGTAATGTGACCCGTGATGTGATTTTCAGCTCTGGTAAGAAGACAATGTATTGATAAAGACCATCATTGCGCTCCAATTTATCAAAGCAATATCCGTCATAAAGCGGTTCCAAAATATCCGGACTATTGAAGCATAAATTCAGCAAATTACAATCAATCTGGACTTTCCGAATAGCCCGCATAGTCGTGTTAATATAATCAAGTTCTCTTAACCAACTATCATAGAATATTGTGGCACTATCGGACAATTTATGTAGACCAAATGACTGCTGGAATTTAATAATATTTAGCAGGTCAACTAGACGACGAATTGGCGATGTAATGTGTATGTATGCGTCTAAATCAAGCAAATCATGACTAATGATGACTTGTGGATCCGCTGATATGTCAATATATTGTCCAGCCGTGCTGTTCCAAATTTTAATAAATTGCGACACCTCATCGGGTAGCGCATTTGTCTCAATAGAAGTTGTAAAATCTTTTTTAATTAAAGCGGAACGAAATATACCGACCTTTTTCAAAAGCATTTCTTTGGCGCAAGTGTAGTTCATTAACACCATCAAATAGCAGACAACATCGTGGCTGTCACGAATGCCCTTGACATACTTCGTATTGTAGCAAAGCTGTGTTACAAGATCAAACAATTGTCTATACTGCTTGTTTTTCAGCAAGTCGGCCTCTTCATATATGTAATTCTTGGCAACCCTTATGAGACAATTAGAGAAGTTATGTTTAACAATTTGAACACTATTACTATTATTATCATTTTGAATCTCCAAATCCAGAACAAACGCAACACGCTTCGCATTTGCCTGTAGTGAGCATAAACAATCCGACAAAATGGTCGGCAACATGGGTCGCTTCTTATCAGGCAAATAGATAGTAGAGATGCGTTTGGAAAACGATTGCCACAAGTTTAGCGCATCCAACCAGATGGTCACATTCGCAATATAAATGCTCACTAGCGTGTTACCATTATCTAGGCATTTTATGCTGAATCCGTCGTCAAAATCTAAACTGCCCTTGGGGTCAATAGTGAAAATGTGCCAATCAACGCGACTTTCAATGCCGGCATTGGAGCAAATTGTCTCAATAAACGCGTCATTGGTCGCATCTTTCTCCTTGATTGCTTTAGATGTCTCCTTTTGTAGACGCTGAATAGACGCATTCAGACTTTTACAATACAGTTGGTATTCATAGAAGCAGTCAAGGGTGTCAACCTTTCCAATAACCTGTGTCAATGAACCGACCGGATGCTTTGAACTCCAATCTTTGTATTGAATGGTTACATATAGATTGACAAATGCTTTTGAAAAACCTACATATTTTAGTTCATATGGCACTAGAAATGTCGGCAATCGCACATCATCCGGGACGCATTTATACATCAGTTTGTTATTAATAGGGTGGCGACCATATGTCTTGTTATCAGCAAGAATTAGCACAGCAGGTATATTTTCGACACTTCTAACAGAGCTGTGAATAATATCAATAGCACCTGTCATATTATCATATTCAAATACGTCATTTGAAAAGAGATGTTTAACACTCGGGTCTAAACCCAGAATAGTAGCTGGTGTCAATGAGGGTGCCTCATATATTTGCCATTTGCTATAGTTTCGGTCTTCAATGACAATTTTGTATAACATTTTATTTGTAATTCAGTTTAGATTATATAATATGCTTTTAAACTTTTATATAATTTTGTTAATCAATTTTTCTCACACAATAAATCCAACCATTGTAAAATATTTTTTAGTGATATATAATAATTATATGACTAAAAACATTGAAGAATTACTAGTGCCACAACATGTAACAAAATGGGGTGTTCTAACATCATTTCTAATTTTAGCATCCAGTTTTGTAGCATATAAATACAATTATTATTTACTAGCCGGATTATCAGTGTGTCTATTTGTAACATCTGTAATACATTGGCATAAAATGAGAGCATTTGGATTAATAAAGATACTGGATGTGCTATTTGCTACAGTAGTGTTGAGTTTAGTTACATTTTACTATATTGATGATTTTAAACCAGAATATAAGACATTATGGAATTATACTGTATTAATTATGGTTTCTATATTTGTATTCAACTGGGTCATTACATATTTTCAAATAATGTCTAAAAACGCAACAATTGACTCATTTTTAAAATGTCAGAAAGATTATAACTACTTTTCATTGGAATACACAAAATCCGGAACCATGTCGAGAGAAATGTGTTACTATTATGTGACATTTGTTCACCTGTTATTTGTTCATATTATTCCATCAATCACATTAATGTATTGCGTTATTAAATCACATTAGTATCAGTATTAGCATCAGTAATTAGATTAGTATCAGTAATTAGATTAGCATCAGAATTAGGATTAATTAGTTGATTTATGTTAGTTGTATTTGAATCATTTACTGTCTGTTGTCCTTGTTGTCCTTGTTGTCCTTGTTGTCCTTCTTGTCCTCCTTGTTGTCCTTCTTCTTGATTCAAGTTCTTGATATCTATTTGCTTGGCAGTTTTTCGCTCAACATTCTGGTTTTGTAAAGCATACATAAAAATATGCGGACTAATAGCAATGTTATTCATATATGTCCTATATTTAAAGCTACTAACACTCGTATTTTCAGCAAATTTAAATGAATACCACCAGTAAGCAGGAATAAACAAGAATTTACCTGGCGTCAAAACAATCTCAAGACACTTCACTTTGTCAAAGTCGGCTCTAAATTTGGTCTGTGGGTTCCATGGATTGACTGGTGACCTAAATTCCAGATTTTCATAATCCTTATTAAGATACAAATATCGCCCGCTCTTGGGCGGGAATAACTTCACCTTTATAGACCCCTGCGTAACCAAAAAGTAATTCCTATAATTAATCTCATATCTTAATGGCGTCTCAACACCAGAAGACCCTAACAATACATCATAGTTACAATTTGACACTAAAAATGGTCTCAAAAACTCGTCATTATACGACATATTCTTTTGCGCACCCGTATCCGTTAAGAAATCCATATTGCCTTCACTGAAGTATGCGGAGTTTTTATCATCTGAAAATAATTTAGACGCTATATGTAGTGGAAGTGGTAGAAACAAGTTTTCATTGTCATCATCATTTTTAACATGCGATTCGCGTATTTTGACTTCAAATATGGGGTAATTCTCGAGCAAATATGATTTGTTAGTTGTTCGCGTAATTTTCTCGGTATCTTCATCGCAATCGAATAACACGGGTTGCCTTAAGTCGCAAATTTCTTCCATTTTGTCTTTAGATGCTTGCTCAATTTCGTAAATCTCCAAATCATTGCTTGTTTTTAAATGGAAATGAATGTGTAAATAAAAGAATAAAATGATACAAAACACAAACACAGCTATTATTATTTCTAACATATTTACATAAAAATAATAAATTAAAATGCGACTTATAACGAAGTATATAACGAAGTTTAAAACGAAGTATATAACGAAGTATTAGTCAACAATTTTTGGCGCCACAAAAAATGCCACTGAGCTCTCTTCGCCTAAACTGTATTTCAATGACATCGGATATTCGGCACTAATACCGAGACTAACTTCTTGACCAAGTTTTGATGACAAACACATCTTACCAATGTGCGTCAAACTATACGAAATATCCAGCTTCTCGCCCTCAGAAATAGCAAACTCATTCAGACTATCAATTGGAACATTAACCTTTAGTTTACCTGAATCGCCACTTGAATTTAGCTCCAACAGGTCCTCGGTACACACAATATTCAGATTCGAACCAAAGACCATCAATTCTGAAATGAGCTCACCAAATTTCTTGGCATCCATTGTAAACTCTACATCATAGTCTACTTCTGGAATCATCAAGGTTTCATGTTCAACATCCATTAGAGGCAATTCGAAGAAATGGTCAAAATTATCTTTTACCTTTGTATCAATGCTATTAAGTAAATTAATGCACAATTTATCAGACCCAGTCATATCTTCATATACAATCTCAAGACGATTGTGCTTTAATGCGTAGTTCATCATAGTTGCGAAACTGACAGCATCAACTGTTAAATGTGTTTGTAATAAAATATCATATTCAGAAAACCATGATGATTTAATTATAATGCTAGACAGACAAATATGCGACTTATCCATGGACTGAATATAGAGTTGCCCATTTTCAAACTGTAGACTTAAATAAGAACCCCAATTCTTTAAAAGCTGAAATAGCGCAACAAACATTTCTAATTTAGCCTTATTTTCAATTACTAGTTTCATTATTATATACTTGGTAATTAATAATGAAATAAAATGTTTAATATGTTTTAATATTTTATTCTTATATCTTATATCTTATATCTTATATCTTATATCTTATACAAATACTAAGATGACATTTTTATAAAATCATCAATATTATTATTACACAACAATGGTGTATATTTATTTATCTTATCATCATCCCAATCCCACCATTTGATTTCCAATAATTTTTCTATCTGTTCCTTTGTAAAACGGTATTTTATTAATTTTGCCGGATTACCACCGAATAAACTATATGGCTCTACATCTTTAACAACATGGCTATTATTTGCTATAATAGCACCATCACCAATAGTAACACCCGACATAATTGTTACATTATGCGCAATCCATACATCATTTCCAATAATTACATTTCCTTTTGTTGATGGATGACCTTCACCATTAAAATCAGTAAATTTATTCTGATTAATATGACCAAATGGATATGTAGTAACCCAATCTGTCCTGTGATTACCTCCCAAATAAATTGTAACATTATCTGCTATAGAACAGAATTTTCCTACAAATAAATTAGAATTGTCATTTGCCCACATTATATTAGGATTTCCATATGTATATTTACCAAAAGACATTTTATATAAATTAATTTACTTGTTAATATTTAATATGTTTTATAAAATATTACTTAAAACTTAATTTTCTAATCTCTAATCAAAGTCTAGTAAATTTGTCGCATTACTTACATTAGTAGCACTAGCACAACTAGAAACTTTATGTAGTTGTTGCGTCAAATAATCAATTGTCATAATCTTATTGCTTATATCCTTTTCTAGTTTCGCAATAATAAGGCGCTGATTAGAAATCACTTCCTTGGACTTCTCTAATTCAACGTAGAAATTGGCTCTATTCAAATTCAACCCTTCAAGCCATTTCTGATGCGCTTTTGTCTTTGTATGTGCCACAAACACACTATGTGTTTCATATATTTTGTCTTTTCTGGAGCCACACGGACACACAAGACCCTTCTTTATATAATTAAATGGTGGCACTTTGTCAACATATAAACCAGTGTCATTTATGCTTGGATTATAAATATCAGGTTCAACAACTAATTCCATTTTTAATAAATTGTAATTAATGTTTAAGTCTTTTCTTGTTTCAAAGTGATTTACATCAACTATTATATTTTATATTTTATATTTTATATTTTATATTTTATATTTTATATTTTATATTTTATATTTTATATTACAATATTATATTACATTAATATAAATGTGTGTTATATTATTTACCAAAATTAATGGTAAAACAATATTAGCAAAAAATAGAGACCAAGTTCATAAACCAGAAATAGAATTAATACACGAGGTTGTGAATGGAATTGAAATAGCTTATATTAGAGATAAAAAAACTGAATGGATAGAAGGCATGAATGAAGATGGGCGCAGTATTGTTAATGCCACACTGAATATAAATGAAGGCAAAACATTTAAAAAATTTAAGCACAGTTATAAAAAAAATAAAATTTACAATATTTTATCTTCAAAAAAAACAAAAGAAGAGCTTGATATTTATATTAAAAAAACAAATGATAAAGGTTATACATTTGAAGGTAATACAATATTAGTAAATGATGATAATGTTTATCATATTGAAAACATAAAAAATGTGTTTTTGATAGAGAAAATTGACAAACCTTCTGTATTTACAAATCACGGAATAAATATACGACATGCTGGTTTTACAAAAGGCAAGAAAGGGCTATCATCATTTTTAAGAAGAAAAATGGTTGAAACTGAATTAAAGTGTAATAAGGATGTAGACTTATATGATGATTTTGTAGAAAATGTAATGAACGTAAATTATACAAATGTTGACCCACGATTTCATTCTTATAGGGATAAAAAACTGTCATTAAAAAAGAGTAAAATTGATAAGGACAAAAATCAAAGGTTTATTAGCACAACTGGACAACTAATTTTAAACATAACTGATAAAGAGTTTGTTTATTATACTGATGTAAATAACAGTAAAAATATAAACTATATAAATAAATTACCTAATAATTATGTGCCAAAAATTAGAGTTATAATAAAGGAAACAGAGAAACGAGTCCAAGCCAAAAAGAAAGCGTTTACTCAAAAGTATTTAAATAAATTATATAACAAATTTGATTACAATCCTTCAAAACCAAAACACAATGGCACACGAAAACGACGCAGTCCCAAATAATTACACCTTTGTAAAAAAATAAATCTAGTAAAAAATCATATATATTAAATCAATATACATATATGATTTTAAAGTTTGAGCTCCTTCTCAATTAAGTCCTTCAAGTCAGTGCCAACAATTTCATTATCATTATCATTATCATTGTCTAAAGTATTATCATTATCATTGGATAACTCCTCCAATCCACCGTCTTCCAAGTTTAAAGTAGCATCGCCTTCTAAATCCACTGCTAAGCTAAGCTTCATTATTTGTTGATTGTTTTCCATGGTTAGACCTTGTAATGACGCCAATTCACCTTTTAATTTCTCAACTTCTTGCTTCAAAGCCTTATGTTCATTTAACAATGATGTATATGATGACTTAGATTGAGCAACCGCAGTCTTAAGCACATCAATATTCTGTTTCAAAGCAGTGACTTCTAATGAGCTATTCGCATTAGAATTAGAATTAGTTACAGAATTATGACTATGACTAGACTCCTGCGATTCAAGCGCATCTAATCGCGACATAATGACGTCAATAATACCACTGTCTAAACCCGTGCCAGATATCTGTGAATTATCGTGCTCATGTAAATGAGTCTCAACTTTTCCTAATCGTAAAGTAATAAGTGTAATAGCTTGCGCTAAAGTCATTCGGTTAACACTTGCTAACCCCTGGTCCTTAGGTTCTGACATTTGTTGCATCATCTGTTGTTGCATTTGTTGCTGTTGTAATTGGGCCTGTTGACCGGCTAAACGACCATTGGTGCCAGGTCTAATTTGACCCTGACCCTGTTGCTGTCCTTGAGAAAAGAGTTGCGAAGAATTAATAGAAGGTTGAGGGCCTCGACCAGGTGCGGCAGGTTCCGGACCCCCAGCTCGTCTGCGTTGTGCTGCTTGTACTGCTCTATTTGCGCTCATTTGGAAATATAATTAATAATAATAATTTGTTTCTAAATACTTTACGCATCCTATCATTTTACATATTTTACATATTTTATATATTTTACATATTTTACATATTTAAAAAATTAGTCTAAAAATAGTATAAAAATATTATATCAAATATAAATATATACAATGCAATTGTTGTTAATTGATAATCGCGTTAATGACGTTCAAACTGTTAGTGATTCATTGCTAGAAAATAATGATTTTGTAATTGTTGACTTTAATAATGACACACATGATACACTCATTGCTAAAATACCTTTAAAGACATATGATAGTGTGGGTATTTTTCAGGAAAATTATGAAACAAACTCTTACCAATATATTAGCTCATTCACAAATTCAGTACTAAAAAATGTATCTTCAGAAGACCCTAATTTAGATACATGGTCACAATATAAGTCTTTATTGTTATATTTCAAAAACACATTACAAATCAAGACATTAGATTTGATGGGTTGTAATATTTATTCTAATCCAGATTGGGATTATGTAATTGAACATTTAGGAAACCAATTACAAATAACTATTAATTCATCTAGTGATAAAACAGGGTCAGAAAGTTTTGGGGGAAATTGGATTTTAGAATCAAGTAATACAAATTTAATTGGAAAGTATTTTAGCAATAATATTATTAATTATCAATTTGTATTGGGTCAAACAAATAATACATCATTTGTCATTAGTCGAGATTATAAGTTGTATGCTTGTGGTGAAAATTACAGTACTGGAGTAATATCTGATTCTTTGCCAACGGGATATACCAGTTTTCTAACTCCATCTCCAATAAATGTTGTTAAATATTTTGCAAGTGTAAGTTCTGACGGTACTACAGTAAATACGTCATTTATATTACATATAGATGGTTCAGTATCAGGCTGTGGATTAAATACAAGTGGTCAATTAGGAATTGGACCTAATAAAAACTATGTTCCTACTTTTACAAATATATACAACCCATCAAATAATTCAAACATTAAATGTATTGATCTAGATTGTGGCATTGGTCATACAATATTATTATTATCAGATGGTTCAATTTTGGGAACTGGATTAAATACAAATGGACAATTAGGAACCGGAAATAATAATTCAATTAATACATTTACAATAATATATAATCCAATAAACAATGGAAATTTAAAATGCACTGGAATAAGTTGTGGTGATAATTTCACATTATATATATTATCTGATGGTTCAGCCTGGGGAACTGGATTAAATACAAGTGGACAATTAGGAACTGGAAATAATACTACACGTAACACATTTATAAAAACATGGAACCCAATGACATCAGTTCAGGCGGATGATCCTAATAAACCTGTAAAAGCAATAAAGGTAAAAGTGTCTAAAGGTACTGCGCCAACATCATATCTTATGATGGATGGAATATCATCCCCTTCTACTTTAGCAGGGTCAATTCTTGGCACTGGAATAAATACAGCTGGTCAATTAGGTATTGGAAACAAAATAAATCAAAATGGGTGGAGACAAGCATTAGCCCCATGGCAATTTTATGGAGCTACTAGCGTTGCTGATGTTTTTATTAATACAAATAGTTCAATATTTGTATTCTTTTTGTTAAATAATGGTGCTATAGCACGTACTGAAGGTCCGTCTGGACAGGGATATGTTAGCGGTTTCCATTATTCTCCGTCATATGGGCACAACAGTTCAGTTATACAATTTTCAACTACTTACGCGTCAAATACAGCTGTATTTTTACAATCAGACGGAATTGTTTATGGTTTGGGTTTAAACAACGTGGGACAGTTGGGACTTAACAATTTAACTAATCAAGGTGCACAAGTCCAGATTTACAACCCAGTAGATAATTCAAATATAAAATGTGTAGCAATATCTACTAGTGGTCTTCATACAGTACTTGTATTGGAAGACGGTTCAGTAAGAGCAACAGGATCATCTAGTTCGGGTCAATTAGGAGATGGAACTAGAGTCAATAAAAGAATATTTGTAACAACATATAATCCATCAACAAATTCAAATATAGCCTGTGTAAAAGCATATGCTTTCCCTACTGTAACAATATTATTGATGGCTAATGGCACTTTAAGAACTGTTGGAAACAATGCTTTTGGTCAATTGGGTATTCACAATGGATATTTTAATAAACTTACATATTCAGGCATGAATGATATAAATTATGTTTCGGGGGGATCAGGTCCAGTTCTTCGTATTATTAAAAAAAACGGTTCTGTCTGGGCTAAAGGTGGTACATTCAATACTGGTCAAATAAGTGGTGTCTGGGGTACAACCCAAATATATTTATTTCATCAAGAATATAATCCATCAACTAATTCAAATATAAAATGTATAGCTATGTGTACTAGTAATAATGGTTCTTGTATAATATTATTAGAAAATGGTTCTACAAGGTTTACTGGTACCAATGGAAATGGTCAAGTAGGATTAGGATACACCAGTGGTGTATTAGATTTTGTTGTCTCATACAACCCAGCAAATAATTCAAATATAAAATGTGTAGCAATATCACATGCTAATAATTTTATATTCATAATGTTAGAAAATGGGTTGGTAAGAGCGAGTGGTAATAATCAATATGGACAATTTGGGATTGGAACTGTTGGAGCAACCAATAGTACATTTACAACAATATATACCCCATCAAACAATTTAACATGTAGAAGTATACATGCTGAAAATGACAATGGTTTTTTGATATTGTCAGATGGTTCATTGTGGGGAGCTGGTAGAAATGCTGGAGCTGAATTAGGACTTGGAAATACTACACAACAAACTTCATTTATAAAAATATATGACCCAACAACTAATTCAGATATACAGTGTATATCATGTATGTCTCGTAGTAATACGCTTATATTATTATCAGATGGTTCAGTAAAAGCTACTGGAACAAATAGTAATGGACAACTGGGACTTGGAAATACTACTGCACAGACTTCATTTGTAACTATATACAATCCATCAACAAATTCAAATATAAAGTGTAGAGCAATAAATATTAATAGTAGTTACTCACAACTATTATTAGAAGATGGCACAGTATTAGTTGCAGGATTGAATGATTTTGGTCAATTAGGAAATAACACATATACTCAAAATCTTACATTTGTAAAAATGTTGAATTCAAATGGAACAATTATGACAGATGTTTATAGATTAGCTGAAAATGATCAAATTCCTTTTGTAATTCCCGTTTCACCAACTATTACAAGTATTAATGGTGTTTCACCAAACCTCCAAAGCCCAACAATTTCAATTAGTTTTACACAATCACCAGTTGATGCTACAATTACAAATTATTCTTATAGCTCAGATGGAACCACTTATACCGAGTGTAGTCCAGAACAATTTACTAGTCCTTTAGTTATTCCTGTTACTAGTTTATCATCTGGTTCTACTTACACATTTTCAATTAAAGCAATTAATGGAGCCGGAGCAAGTAATGCTTCTGCGGGTGTTTCAAAAACTATTTATTTCCCCCCTGAAACGCCAACAATTACAAGTGTTATAGCATATAATCAAACTGCTACAGTAAATTTTACTCAACCTACAACAAGTATTGGTGTTACAAATTATGCTTACTCTTATAGAATAAATGGAGGCGCATTTACTGAGTTTACTCTATGTAACCCGGTTAAAACAACAAGCCCTTTGACTATTACTGGGTTAGTAAATAATTCAGTTGTTTCAATCATAATAAGAAGTGTTAATGACAATAATAGTGTAAACGCATATAGTAGTAATTCAAATACAATGTACAATGTTTATGTTTATCCTTATGAACCTATTATTTGTTTTAAAGATAATACTAAAATTCTTACAAATAACGGGTATATTCATATTCAAGAATTAAGAAAGGGTGATTTGATTGAAACATTTGAACATGGTTTGAAGCAAATTACATTAATTGGTAAATCAACTATTAATCATGAAGCTAATCAAGTCAGGGTTCCAGACCAACTATACACATATAAAAAGTCAGACTCTAATAGTTTAAAAGAAGACCTTGTTATTACAGGTAGACATGCTATTCTAGTAGATGATTTTGTATCAGATGAACAAAGCCAAGCTGTTATAAAATTAACTGGTATTATTCAAAAAACAGATAGTAAAATACATTTGCCGGCATGTATTGATAGTAACTCAACTGTTTATGAAACACCTGGTGAATATACAGTTTATCACTTAGCTTTAGAAAGTGAAGATAAAAACACAAATTATGGAATTTATGCCAATGGTTTGTTAGTTGAAGCATGCTGTGAAAAATATTTGGAATCACAGACATCAATTGAATTTATTGAATAAATAGTTAATAATTGGTTTAATAAAATATTATAACAAGACATTTATAATATTTTTATAAATCTTAAGCAACCATTGCTACTTTAATTATCTCATGACTTTGATAGTCAATAATTTCAAAATCATCTACTTGATAATCATTTATATTGTCTCTTACTTGTTTAATTGAAACAGTGGGAAAAGGAAAAGGCTGTCTAGTGATTTGTAATTTACAAGCATCAATGGCATTTTCGTAAATATGAGCATTTCCAATAAAATATACAAATTCATAAGCTTGTAGTCCACAATGTTTTGCTAGTAAATGCGTAAGAAAACTATATGAAGCTATGTTTATCGGCTGACCTAAAAATTCGTCTGAACTGCGTTGATACATAGCACACGATAATTGGTCTCCGTTATGAACATTAAACTGACAAAAAATATGACACGGGGGAAGAGCCATGTCATCAAGTTGACACGGATTCCACGCACTCATTATCAAGCGCCGACTAGTTCGCTGTTTAGGGTCCTTTAAAGCATCAATAATTTGCTGTAACTGGTCGACTCCACCCTCTATATTATAATATGCTTTCTCATTTTCAGGCAATCCTTCAGAAAATTTCTTATCCTTCTTAGTGATATAAGGAGCATTAAATTGTCTCCATTGTCTGCCATAAATAGGTCCAAGTTCTCCAACCTCATAATTGCTCAGCCCCCTGCTATCCAAAAATTCTCTAGTTGAATTGCCATCCCAAATATGGACACCCTGGTCTTGTAACAATTTGTTATCAGTATCGCCACGAATAAACCAGAGTAATTCCTTCAAGCAAGTTTTCCAAGCTGTCTTCTTAGTAGTTAGAATAGGAATCTTGCCGTTAGCCAATGAAAATCGCATTGAGTGTCCAAAGATGCTCTTAGTTCGCCCGTTGCGTCCCTCTTCCCAAGTCCCTCGATCCAGAATCTCACGAATTAAGTTCAAATATTGTTCTTCTTCTTTGTTAGTATTAGTATCTGTATCTGTATAAACACTCATTGTAAATAAGTTAAGCAAATAATGTTTAACTTGTTTTTTAATAACAAATTAAAAATATAATAAGAAATAATAAAAACTTGTAAATAAACAGTTTTAATTTCTTATTATACCCTATATAAGGAATATGGATAGTTTAGAAGATTTAACAAAGTCGGCAAATGGGAAGCCTAGTTTTTTTAAGCACGTATTCAATTTCAATGAAGAGTCTAAGTCAGAAATGTCAAATATAATACAATATGCTGTTTTAGCTCTTATTCCTATTGTAATCATGAATAAATTAGTACAGCGCTATGTTCCGGAAGCGGATGATACAAAAGGCACACCCGAGATTTTAGCAGAAATAATTGGGCAAGTTATTGTGATGTTTCTAGGAATACTAATTATTCATCGTATTATTACATTTATACCGACGCATAGTGGCGAGAAATACAGCGACTTTAGTGTGACAAACATTATTTTAGCATTCCTTGTGATTGTTCTAAGTCTTCAAACCAAATTAGGTGAGAAAGTCAGTATTATTGTTGACCGTGTTGTAGAGGTTTGGGAAGGGCCTCAGGATACTAAAAAGAAGAAGAAGGGTCAAGGTAACGTCAAGGTGTCGCAACCTATTTCGCAACAGCAACCCCAGAGCGCAATGAACCAATCATTGAATTCAATGGGTCAAAGTTCAGCAGGCACTACATCAATTAGCTCATTACCGCAACAATCTAGTCCCGATTTTAATAGCATGTATCAGCAAGATAATACCCCCTTAGTTGGCGCAGCAACACCGGGAATGGAGTCTTTTGAGCCAATGGCAGCGAATGCGGGTGGTGCGTTTGCGACTCCTTTTGGTGGCAGTTGGTAAGCTTGCCAACCTGGTGGGCGTCAAGGAAGTATGGTTACCGATATATATCATTATATACAACATTAGGCTCATTACTCAAACTATATGTGCGGTCAAATGATGTAGGTGTTCTACAAAACTTGTCGTCACTAACACTGACATTGCCATTGCCATTGCCATTTTCTCTAACTTCGGAATTAAAAGCATTATAATTGTCGTGTTCATTTATTTTACAAAAACAATAGCAACAGTTCCAGATTTTTTTACAAAATTCTAACATTATAATAGATTTAGATTATTATATAATAAATTATTTAAACTTATTTTATTATATAAATTATAATAATTATTATGACGACAAATATAAATAAAAATACAACTAACAATAAATCATCAGTAGATGTTGATAAACTCGAAAAAGCACTGGATAATACAAAAAATGAAAGTATAATGAATTTTACAACAAAAAAAATAATCGAATTAAATTATCGCATATTACAAGAGTTAAAATTAGATAATAAAACAACAATTGAATATTTGAAGAAGCTGAAAGGTTACAAATATGTAGATGAATTGCCTGAATTAAAACACGGAGGATTTGTCCGATGGATACCAATTAATGACCCAAATTATTTGCCATTAAATAGTTGCGGTATTGTTTGCGACATAAAGATAGCCGATGAAGGTGTATTTGTAACTTGTAAGAATTTTATGCACCGTCATTACAATTTCAAAATGGATGATGTATTAATATTTCAGAAACTAACAACTCAAGAGCAAATAATATTAAGCGCATTGGACCATTTAGATGATGATAATAATGATAATAAAACAAAGGAAATAAAAGAAATAAAAGAAGACAATGGCGATGATGATTTAGACGAAGATTTAGACGAAGATTTAGACGAAGAAGATGATGATGAACAAGAATAATTACTTCTTCTTATCACATTCCTTAAACAATCCCTTGATAAATTTGCCCTTTCGAATCATACCAATCTCACTTTTTGTTAGTTGCTTTCTAGAATGATGTGTCTTTTTACCGCGGTTAAAATGTGTCACACATTTATATCCTTTATTTCCACTAATATGAACCTTATGCGTCTTTTTATTAGGACCATGATGTTTATGTTGAACATTCGAATATTTAAATGCCATTTATATATTATATAAATATTATATAAATATTATATCTATAAAAATTATTATTTATAACAAATATTACAAAATAAAATAAAAAATAATATTATAAAATGATGTTTGATAAGCACACAATAATTCACCTATTTCATATTTTGTTAGTTGGTCCTTTATTCATATATGTAGGAATTAAACGAGAAACAATACCTAAACAGATGTTTCCATTTTTACTAGTATTAGGTGTATTTATTACACTATATCATATATATTTAGCATATAATAAGTTCAAACAAGGGCAAAGTGCTTGGGTTAATTATATCCATTTCTTAATTGTTGGTCCTTTGTTAGTTTACATTGGTTATCAAAGTTTAGACACAACTAGAAAATTCTTTGAAATGTTATTATTATTAGGAATGTCTGCAATTGGCTATCATGGATATTATTTGATACAGCAATAAAAACGAAATAAAATGAAAATAAAAATAAAAATAAAATAAAATATTGCGTTACAGTATAAAATGGCCGGAGGCGCAGGAACTTTGAGAACTTTAAGAATATCAGGAGCAAATGGAAGCAAGACACTTGGCTCACTCATTGCCAGTGGATCCAGTTCTGGCGGAGGATCTGCTAGACGCATATATGGATACTATGCGTCACTAGGAGAGTCTACTGCTCAAATCTACTCTCATTTTGGACTATACTATGGTGAGTTCAGAGGACAATCACAATGGTTTCGTCGTTAAACACTTAATTATAAAAAATAATAATTTATATTATTTAAATTATTATTATTATCATTATCATTATCATTATTGAATCCATTTTTTTGTTACAACTTTAGAAACACTCTCTAGAGCACCTTCAGTCCATCCCTGATTCTCAGCAACAACCTCCCCTACAACTAACAAATTTGGTAATGGATGTTGTGCCTTATTTATAAAGTCACTTCTAGACATGCTCATATTCTTTGGCAATGGGGTATAATAATGTGTCCCAATTGGCCAATAAAAATCCAATAACGCAGTAATTTGTAGCGTATTTGGAGGAATATTAAGTGCTTCTTCCAACATTTTAGCAAAATATGCCCGATTTTTAACAGTATTTTTTAAATGGTCCTTTAAAATCTCCGCATTTGCGTTATCAGAATAAGCAATCATGTAAACACCTTTTTCAGCAGACATGGGTATTATTTTCTGTAATGGACCAGAAACTACAGTATATGTAGGGACATATTTGCGCATAATTTCAGCCGATGCTTTAGGAAACTTGGCATACAGTCGCAAAAATGGTTGCCCTTTTATATAATTGTAAATGCTGAATTGTGTTTTATTGAGCAATTGTGAAAGTAATTTATGTATACCACTAATTGTAGTAGCTAAAATAATCTTATTACAATAATATTTCATACCTTGCTCCGTTTCCAATTCATAATTACAAGATTCTAATTCTGTTGCTAATGACCGAATATTAGTAACATTACTCGATGATTTAACAAATTGAGTTCCAATTTTGTGAACCAATGTTTGTATTAATTGATGCCATGGAATATACAAACCAGTTAATCCACTCGTGTTATCATCCATACCATATTTATAAAGAGTTTGCGAAACATCTTCGTCTTCATAATCACTGTATCCAGTAGTCTCGACAAAATTGTCGTATAATTTGGCACCTAATAGCGGTTTAGCAAATTGCTTGAATGTCTTATTTAGCGTATCAGATGAACCTGGCGACTGTTCTTTAAGTTCTTTTAACGATTTATTATATTCCTTTTTCAATAAAGAAAATACCGCATTCACATTTACTGGCTCATTATTCGCATAATTAACATCTAATTTGAAGTCAGTATATTTTATATGTAAATCATTTAATAGTTTTTGTAGCAAATAGTCCTTATCTTTGCGACCAATCCCGGCGCCAGTAACCACAGTTGTGCCGTAAAACTCCTCATTATTCAGACGACCACCAATCCACTGCTTCTTGTATTTTTCAAGAACTAACAAAGACTTATCTGGCGCAAATTGTCGTATATTATAGGCGCTATATAATCCGGCAATTCCCGAGCCAATTATAATAATATCGTAACATTTTTTGCTCATTATTATAAAATGTATTTATTTTATTATATAGTTTTTATAATATTTGTATAATATTTGTATAATATTATAAAAATATTAAGTTCTTCTAAACTTAACAGTTCGATTTTTTTTACAAGCAAATTTACCGCGAGTATAGCCTTTCCTATTAAATATTGTCTTGGTACAAATTCCAATAGATTTAGGCTCATTTTTAATATCAACCTTCTTAATACATCTACAAAGTTTTTCAGCCATAATAGTTTCTGCTTCCTTTTTCAAAATCCGCTTTGACTTTGGTATGGGCATATTATAATATTTTAAAATACTAATATAGTCATTTTTAGTTAATTTGGTAGACATTAGCGTCTATAAATAAGAACAATATTTTATTTTTGAATTTATAATATCATATTATAATGTATGAATTGCGGTTCTAAAATAGTAGTATTTGATTTAGACGAAACTCTAGGATATTTTGTAGAGTTTGGTATGTTTTGGGACGCATTAAAACATTATTATAAAGATAAAAGTAAAGATAAAAATGATATTGATTTTGACCAATCATTGTTCAATAAGTTATTAGATTTGTATCCAGAGTTTGTAAGACCAAATATTTTAAATATATTAAATTATTTAAAACGAAAAAAGAGCGATAAATACTGTCACAAATTAATGATTTATACTAACAACCAAGGGCCACCAGAATGGGCACAACATATCAAAGGCTATTTTGAAGACAAATTACAGTTCACATTATTTGACCAAATAATTGGCGCATTCAAGGTAAATGGGAAACATTTCGAGTTATCCCGAACTACTCATATGAAGACACATAAAGACTTTATAAGCTGTACTAAAATTCCTGAGACGACCCAAATCTGTTTTATTGATGATGTCTTTCATCCAGGAATGAGCAACGACAATATTTATTATATCCACATCAAACCTTACACATATGACCTTCCATTTGATATCATTGTTGACCGATTTGCTAACAGTGGTTGCGTTCCAATTTCCGACCCTACATCGATGAAGGGTGATATTTTGGCATTTATGAAACGATATAACTACACATATGTAGATAAGTCCAAAATGGAACACGAAATAGACGTAATGTTGTCAAAAAAAATACTACACCATTTACATGTGTTTTTTAATCGGAAGCAAAATAATGGCACTGTTAAACAGAAGAATATAAATAAAAATAATAATAATAATAAGAAATCAAAAAACAAGACAATGAAGCTTTAATAAAATGAGCGCAAATAAGTCTTTATTTCTTTCAAATAAGTTATCAAAATTTTATCAATAGCTGTAGTTGTTAATAAAAACATTCCGGAACTAAACGCAATTCTAGCGTCTAATTCTGTAAACTTTGTTCGTCTAAATGGATTGAAACGTAATATTAGGAAAAAACTAACATATATTTTAACATAATATTGTAGGTCATTTAAATATTGCGGTGCTTTGGCAGACAATCCTAGTAAAATAATAAAATATAAACCCCATGTTAAATATATTATAAATGAAAATGCTTGTGATTGAAATACATATAAGTCTGATTGATTCATTGTTTTATATATAATTTATATAATTTTTATAATTTATATAATTTTTATAATTTATATAATTTATATAATTTTTATAATTTATATAAATTATTTACTATGTACTATAATTTATTTTGGTCCTATATTGATAGTAGTTGATTCATCACTGCTACTAGAATCATCGGCAGTATACAAAGACAATGTTCTGGCACTTGGGTCCTCAGCAGTCACATATTTTGGCATCCAATAATACGGAACTAAATGCGCCTGTTCAGGATACTCCTTATCAAAAATATGTTTATAATACAACTTTTCCTTCTCTCTTGGAGACAAATCACTGTCAACCATGAAAGTCTTTACAATAGCATCTTGAAGAATTGTAAATAGTGACTTACCTTTTTGACTGACACCATCACTAAATGCTTCCTTCTTACGCCAAAGAATCTCATCGGGCAACAATTTATCCTTCTGAAACGCAGTTCTTAGCAAGAACTTTTCCATAGTGCCTGTAATATTATGATTACGAAATTCAATAGGTATTGACAAATAATAATTAACAAATTCCTTGTCTAAAAATGGTGTCCTTGGCTCCAAACCATTAGACGAAATACTTTTGTCTGAACGCAACACATCAAACATATGAATATCTTTTAATAAACGATGTGTCTCTCTATCATACTCAAGTGAGTCGGGGCATTTACTCATATATAAATAACCACCACATAACTCATCTGAACCATCACCATTGAAAATTACCTTCGCATTACTGTTTCTAGAAATAAATTTGCCTAATAAATAATTCCCTAGACTTGCTCGAACTGTCGTAACATCGTAGCTTTCAATGGCTTTAACTACTTCAGGAATAACATCTATCATAACATCCTCACTTACAGTGATTTCGGTATGATTCGATTTAATATAATTTGCTACCATTCGCGCATAAGCCAGGTCTTCAGAATCGGGCAATCCAATACTATAGGTTTCCAAATTCACCTTAGGTCTCGTGTATCCCTTTGGAATATTCTTACTGTGTATTTTTTGAACCAATGCTGTGATTAAACTGCTATCCAAGCCACCGGATAATAAACAAGCAATAGGGCGCTCCGTATTCAAGTAACGCTTTTTAACCGCCGATTCCAACTTGTCATGAATAGCAGCAGTATAATAGTTTAGAAGCTCCTCCTTAGTCTTCTTTTGGCTTTCAACAAGTGCCAATGGATATGAATAAGAAAATGAAGGTATATGATATTTAATAATGGGTCCCATCAACCAGGTATTATCAATTCTGATATGTTGCGCATATGAACCTGGGGGAAAATATGTAACAGGTTGCTTCTCAACATTTGCCATTTCACAAAGCATTTTTAACTCAGAACCGTATCCAATAATACCACTATCATCTTTAGAAGTAAAATAATATAATGGTCT
>Ga0078894_10001108_pt1 | contig 19791 bp, 33 predicted proteins | sample LauGreSu1BDMLBSD_2_FD_67506 | JGI IMG/M metagenome (GOLD analysis project Ga0078894, IMG submission 67506) | Freshwater lake microbial communities from Lake Michigan, USA - Su13.BD.MLB.SD (version 4) (version 4) | ecosystem: Environmental > Aquatic > Freshwater > Lake | place: Lake Michigan... | reverse complement strand
GTTCCGTTATCAAGGAACACACATGGGCGGAACTTGAAGAAATCGCCAACTCACTTCTCTAACAACTAGCGTTCTGGGGAGCCATGTTCTTAATCCCCTTTCTAATATGGCTCCCCAGACTCTTAAGGGGTATCACTTGAACATTATTACAACACGAGAACAATTAGATGAGATGGTTGATTACTATCTTAAGCAAGATGTTTTTGCTTTTGACGTAGAAACTGTTGGAGCAAGACGAGGAGTTCCAGTTGTCAACCAAGTATTATGGATTAGCCTTGCAACACATGGTCGCGGGGATGTTATTCCGTTGGGCCACCCAAATGGTGAGTTTATATCAGAGAGCTTCCCACTCACGGGGCAAGGAGAGAAGCGCGTTCTCGCGGGTTTACAGGCTAGAGAGAGCGATTACTCTCGTGACCGCAAAAAGGCTACTAAAACTTTCGGCCCGCCTCCTGAACAGCTCTTCCCAGCCGAAGTCTTTGAAGCATTAAAACCTTTATTTTTTAGCGACAAGTTAAAGGTAGGACATAACTTAGTCTTTGACCTATGTTCTGTTGCCAAGTACCTAGATAAGCAGATACCTACTGGCCCTTACTTTGACACGATGGTTGGTTCATTTGTATATGACAACCGTAATAAAAACCGTTGCGGTCTAGATGACTGCCTAAAGCGAGAACTTAACTATGAGATGGAAAAGGGTGTAGGAGCCGAGGTTGAGGCCTACGCGTTTAGTGTTGTCGCCAAGTATGCATATCTAGATGCTAAGTACACGTTCCTACTATGGAAAGAAGTATCTAAAAAGATTACTGAGGCTGACCTAGACAACATCATGAACTTAGAGATGGGTGTCTTAGAGGTTTTATGCCACATGAAGTTGCACGGCGCACCTATTGACACTGAGCAGTTAGCTGTACTTAATACTCAGCTAGAGATAGATATAGAAAAAGCTAGGTCAGAGATTTATAAGATTGCTGGACGCGTATTTAATATCAACTCCAACCAAGAGAAACAGTACCTTCTATACAGCAAGAAGTCCGATGGCGGGCAAGGGCTAAGCCCAAAGATTCTTACCGCAAAAGGTCAAGACAAAGAGATGAAAGGCATGGACCTTGACTACATAGATTACTCCGTGTCAGCCGAGGCACTAGAGCCTTACCGTGAGAAGAACTTGCTAGTCCACGCTTTGCTTACCTACGCAGACTTAAATAAGTTACAGAGCACATACGTAATCCCATACCTAGGCGGTGACGTTGTTCGTACAGTTGGTGGTAAATCTAAAGTAGAGTACAAGGAAAGCCTATTAGTTGATGGGCGTATCCACGCTGACTTTATCCAACACGGAGCTGAGACTGGTCGTTTCTCTAGTCGTAATCCAAACTTACAGAATGTTCCTAACCCAGCCACTGCGCACGGTAAGGCTATCCGCAACTTGTTCTACGCCCCACCAGGTTACAAGTTAGTTGTTGCAGACTACTCACAGATTGAACCACGCATAATTGCGTCTATGTCTAAAGACCCAACCATGGTTAAGAACTATGTAGAGGGTGGCGATATCTATACAACTGTTGGTGATGTTATGAAGGTAAACCGTCAGGCTGGAAAGGTGCTTGTTCTATCTATGGCATACGGTGTGGGTCCAGATAAGATTGCTCGTTCTATTGGTTGTACCGTTACAGAAGCACGTAACCTACTAGGAGACTTTGCGGATAAGTTTAAGTCCGTAAACATCTACCGTATTAAGGTTATTGGAGCTACTAGAAGTAAGCAGTATGTTTCTACCCTCATGGGTCGTAAGCGTTACCTACCTGAGATTAACTCTAGAGACTTCCTTAAACGTGGCGGAGCTGAGCGTCAAGCGTTCAACACACGCATCCAGGGGTCTGCCGCTGACATCATGAAGCTTGCTATGATTAGGGCTCATCAGATGATTCCTAAGGGGGCCAGTATCTTGTTAACCGTACACGATGAACTTGTTACTCTAACCCCAGATAGTCTTGTTGATGAAACTAAAGAGGCTATTAGAGAAGCGATGGAAGGCATTAACCTGCTAGAGGTCCCCCTTATTGCAGATGTAAAGGTTGTCCAGCGATGGGGAGAGGCAAAGTGAGTTGGTTTAATCGTTTCTTTAAAAAAGATGGTGACCCAATTAATGTATCTTTTGAAAATTTTAAAGAGGAGATACCGCTAGGCACATTAATGCGCTGGTACTTATATGATACAGATTTAGCTGAGCACCCTAACGAGTTAGCATTATTACTTGGTATGAACCCAGTAAGTGATGAAGGACATGAGCATGAAGAGGGTGAAAGCGACTCACGTTTAGATGAAATTGAGTACTTAATCCCTTTTATATCGACTATTGCAGAGTTAGGCGCCGATGTAATTGTTGCTATGCAGGTAGATGAAATTAAAAAACGAGAGCCAGACGGATTTTTAGAAAAAGAAATTGAAAGAGAAACTGAGATGATGCATATAATGTATCGGATGATTGGTTTTTCAACCCTATTAGGGGGCTTGTCAAGCGCGATGAAAATTGGTTTAATAGCACCTGGGGAAGTTTACTCAACTGACCTGGCTTACAGAAAGGAAGAGGACGATGAGCAGTAATTGGTGGGCTAATAAATTAGGGGGCACACCCGCTCCACGACCTCAACCTGTAACACCACAGGCTCAACCACAGCAACCCGTATATCAACAACCGCCTTCATACCCAACAGTTCAACAAACAGTTCCATTAGCAGAACGTTGTCCAGGTTGTGGAAGTAATAATTATGGTGGTGCAACACCCGAGTCTCGTAAGCGTTGTTATGATTGCGGTTATCCAATTGTTCAATCTGGAACAGGTGTTTCTGGGGTAAATGGCCCTAGAGCAGATGGTCCTGTACAATCAGCAAAGCAAGTACAAGCAGGCGGTTTTAACCCACAGACAATCATTGGACACATTTAATGCATGCAGAGCTATTAAAAGTATTAAAGAACATCAACAAGAAGTACGGAGATGACACCATCATCCTCGGGTCTGACATTAAGACCGATGTTGCTCAGCGTTATACAACTGGCTCAGTATCTTTAGACGTTGCGCTAGGTGGTGGATGGCCAGTAAACCAATGGCATGAGATTATTGGTGAAGCTAGTAATGGTAAGACCGCTATTGCATTAAAGACTATTGCTGCTAATCAAAAGCGCGACCCAGAGTTTACAACTGTGTGGGTAGCAGCAGAGCAGTGGGTACCGACATACGCAGAGATGTGCGGTGTTGATTCCTCCCGTGTATACGTAGTTTCAACTAACGTTATGGAGCAAGCATATGAATCTGTCATCCAGCTTACAGAAAGTAAAGCGGTCGATTGTATTGTTCTTGATTCTTTACCTGCCTTGGTCCCTACAACAGAAAACGATAAGGAGATGGAGGAATCTACTGTAGGTCGTAGTGCCCTTCTAACTAATAAGTTTTTCCGCAAGGTAGGTAAGGCATCTAAGAGAAGTCTTACAGAAGAAGAGCGTCCATTTATTGGTATTGTTATTAACCAGTGGCGTTCAAAGATTGGCGTTATGTATGGCGACCCCCGCACTACTCCAGGTGGGCTAGGAAAAGACTACGCTTTCTTTACTCGCATTGAAGTCCGTCGTGATGACTGGATTGAAGTAGGCACAGGGCAGGATAAGCGCCGTGTAGGGCAGAGTATTAAGGCCAGAGTTATCAAGAACAAGTCAGCCCCACCATCACAGGTGGCTACCTTTGACTTTTACTTCTCAAAGGGCAACGGTTTGCATGCTGGCGACATTGATTTTGCTAAAGAAATCCTTGCTATTGGCATACTAAACAAGGTAATCAGTAGGGCTGGCGCCTACTACCGTTACGCGGATAGACAGTGGCAGGGTTCTGATGCTATGCTTGACGCTATACGGGAAGAAATTGATTTAAAAGAGACTTTAGAACGCGATGTACTTGACTCCATCAAGGCAGGCTCCAAACTGGTAGCCGAGAATGAGGAGTAAAGGACAAAAGGAGTCGAAGAAGCATGAGGACCGACTAGCAAAAGCTATCGGTGGTCAGCGTACAGCTGCCAGCGGTGCATTTTGGAGTCGTAAAGGTGATGTTCGGTCTAAAGACTTGTTAATAGAACACAAGTGGACTGGCAAAGCCACCGTAACCATTAAAGCTACGGTTCTAGAAAAGATTGTTACAGAAGCAATTCTTGACAGTCGGATGCCTGTCCTCGGTTTCAGTCTCAATAATGAAAATTACGTGATGCTAACTGAAGATGACTTTCTGGAACTACGCCAGAGACTTCAGGAGTTTATTGAGTGCACGAAGACATCGGACACGTAGAAGGCTGGAGACATAAAGCCAAGTGTCGCGGTATGGATACTGAGTTGTGGTATCCACCAAGAGATAAAACAAAGTATAAAAAAGTAGCAACCGTATCTAAAGCAGTCTGCTTTGGTAAGGACGGTTTGCCAGAGTGTCCTGTACGTAAAGAGTGTTTGTTATACGCAGAGTCAATGGATGAACAGCACGGTATCTGGGGCGGCATGTCTCACCGTGAACGTAACGCGTTAAAACGTAAAGCTAAGAAACAAGGAAAGACACTTGAGGAGTGGGTGCTTGACCTTGATGTGTGATAGGGTCTGAATATGACACAACCTAAGTACAAGCCTTCGGGGGCATTAAAGAGTTTTGTAAATGCTGGTAAAAAACCAAGCAGAGTATTAACTTCAGTAGAAAGACATGTTCTTTCTAAACCAAAAGATATGAGTCGTCGCACTGACGTACTGCACCCATCAGAGATGGCAAGCGGTGAGTGGTGCTACAGAGCTTCTTATTTCCAGTTAAAAGGCCACTACCCTTTAGAAAGTAATCGCACTAACAGTCTTAGATTGCAGTCTGTTTTTGCTGAAGGACATGGTATCCACGCTAAATGGCAGAAGTGGTTCCAAGAAATGAACTGTCTGTATGGCAAGTGGTACTGCAAGGATTGTGACGAGTATTTCTTTGGTGGCTCTGACTGCCATGATGGCCCACTTGAGTACTGTGAAGTCCCGTTGTTTTATGAACCACTACGCATCTCAGGTCATGCCGATGGGTGGCTAGTAAACCTAGGTGACCCGTTAATGCTAGAGGTTAAGTCCATAGGTATTGGAACTATCCGTTGGGAAAACCCAGGGTTAGTAGCACAACACAGCGGTAATATGGAAAAGATTTGGGCAGATATTAAAGAGCCTTTTGCTAAGCACATTACCCAAGTACAGATTTATATGAAGCTTGCTGAGTTGCTAGAGTTGCCAGATTATCCAAGAGAAGCCGTGCTTATCTATGAAAACAAAGCAACACAGGATGTAAAAGAATTTGTAGTACCTAAGTCTGATTTTGCTATTGCCCCTATGTTTGAGGCAGCAGCAATGATTATGGAAGCCATTAATACCAACACCCCTCCCGTTTGTAATTTAGACAAGTGGGGCGGATGTTCTAAGTGCGGAGGTTATAATGAGTGAGATAGTAGCAACAGGCATCAGCGAGATTGTCTTACAACAGTTGGAGTCCCAAGGGCTTCCATTAAAACGCTCAATGAACATCCAACCACCCGAGTTTCCAGCGGATATTACCCTGGTTGATGACCAAGAACTAATGGTTATGGCTGGTAAATATATGGAGAACTTAAACTTCCTACGTACTCAGGTAGCATGCGCTAACCTCGCAGAGTTAGAGGCTACGAACTCCTATGACCTTGAAGTTGCTAAGGGTTTGCTAACTAAAACCACTGGTAAGAGCACAGAAAAAGCCGTCATGTTAAAGGCAGCTGTTGCTACCGATGATTACATCATGGTCTTAGACAAAGCAAAGAACTATGCCCACGCATATAGAAAGCTTTTGGAGACTGCGCTAGAAAACCTAGAGCGTTACTACTCATTGACCAGTCGTGAGCTAACCCGACGTACATCTAGCAGTCGGATGATGGGAAATAGATTTGTACCATGACCATTAAAAATTTTGATGGAGGTCTCGACCTCGCAGGCAGTAGCCCCGTTCCAGTGTATGTAGGCATCGACCAGTCATATAGTGGATTTGCTATAACCCTGCTAGGGGATGACAACACTTTTTTTACTAAAGTGTTTAAGTCCGATTTACGAGGTATAGACCGTTTGGTAGAGATTAGGCTATTCCTTAGCAATGTCCTATTTGATATGCCCATCAAGATATTAGATGTAGCCATGGAAGATTACGCTTACGCAGGCTCAGGAAGAGTGTTCCATTTAGGTGAGCTAGGGGGCATGGTTAAGCTTGAGTGTCATGAGGCTGGGCACTACCCACTATTAGTACCTCCTACCAGCCTAAAGAAGTATGTGACAGGCAAGGGAACAGGTATACAAAAGAACCAGATGCTACTTCACATTTATAAGAAATGGGGTGTAGAATTCACGGACGACAACGCCGCAGATTCCTACTCCCTAGCTAGGGTGGTTTCTGGCAAGCATGAGTTAGCGTATGAAAAAGAAGTGTACGATAAACTACAAGATGTCAAACATAGGGAACGATAATGACAACAATTGTTGGTGTGCAATACGAGGATAAATGCGTCCTAGGTGCAGACAGTCAAGTAACTGATGTTGATGGCCGTATTCAACGACATACGCAAATGGTAAAGATTTCCCAACGCGGTGACCTTCTTATTGCAGGTTCTGGTGAGGTTAATCCTTGCGATATTGCACAGCATATTTGGACACCGCCTAAACTAACAGCAGCACATAAAAAAGATGTTTATCATTTTGCTATTACTAAAGTTGTTCCATCTTTACGTAAGTGCCTAAAAGATAATGGCTACAACTTTGAAGAAGAACGAGATAAAAGTAATAACGAACAACGTTTCCATTTTCTCATTGCCGTTGGCGGTGAGATTTTTGATATCAGTGATGACTTATCAGTAACGCGTTCCCAAGACGGATTATATGCGGTAGGCAATGGCTCAGCATATGCTTTAGGAGCATTACATGCTGGTGCTAAAGCTCAGGAAGCCCTAGAAATTGCAGAAAAACTGGATGCGTATACCTCAGGACCATTTCAAATAGTAGAACAAGAAAAGGTAGGCTGATGCCAAAGTATGATTTTACATGTATGAAGTGCGACAGAACTGTCGAGATGCATTTTGCATTTGATGCTACACAGCGCCCTACTTGCGACAGTTGCGGAGAATTTATGATTAAGTCTTACACACCGCCATCAGTGCAGTTTAAAGGCGGAGGCTGGGGAGGCCAAGGATGAACTACAAAGGTTTACCAGTATTAGTTGCAGACGATGATTTTATTGAGCATCTTCACGAACACGGTTTTAGTGAAACTATTGACATTGGAGATTTAGCCCTTGAGTGGGTTAATTGGGCTAAGGAGAACGTAGATGAGTAAGACGCAAGACAAGCGAGCAGCGCGTGTTGCTGAACAACAAGAGTTTATTAAGAAGCGTCGTACAGCTCAGTTAGCTGTATTTGAGTCAAACTTTAACGCGGGTTTACAGTTTTATAATGACAACAAAGACAAGATGTCAGAAGAAGAAATTGCCCTTATTGATAAAGAGATTGAAGACAACCTCGCCCTAATCCATAATATAAAAAAGGAGTGGGGTTTAGATGGCCAAGAGTCATAAGAAAAAAGACTTGCTAGAGGACGGTTGGATGACCTCTGATGAGTTTGTAGACCGCCTCACCCTTGGACTTAGGGAGTATCTAAGCTCTAATTGGGGCCATGCTAAAGGTCAGTTACATCACCCAGAAGATTTAGCTACTACAGCCTCAATTTATATGGAAGTTGCTTACAGAGTTATTGCAGATTTTAGCGGTTGTCACCATGGCAAAGGGAATTAGAGAACTAAAGCCTGATTACACAGGCACTATGGAGTATGCAGACCAGATTTGTCATGAATGCCCTAACTGTGAGTCTAGTCTGTGGAACATAAAGGCTAGTTTTCAGGACTATGAGTTATCCCAGTATTTGCTGGATATGGAGTGTTCTATCTGTGGCAGCTATGCCAAGGCTCCTACGCCTTTAGACAGACCAACTTTAATTTAGACTGCATAATTGTATCTACGGGGTTCCACACTATTCGTAAACCGAGGTACACATGTCCGAACCAAAAGATGAACAAATCCTACGCGTAGGCGCAGGAAGCAACCCACAAGCTGTAGCATCAGCTATTGCACACAGCATTTATGAGACTCGCGCTTGCAAGATTCGTGCAGTCGGAGCTGGCGCAGTAAACCAAGCGGTCAAAGCTATTGCTATTGCCCGTGGATACACAGCTCCACGAGGTCTAGACCTACTCTGCATCCCTGGCTTCTCAAGTATTGACAGCCACGATGGTCAGATTTCCGCAATTGTTTTTGATGTAAAGGCAAGTTAACCCTGTATTTCTACCCTAATAGATATACCCTGTTATTACTCCTAAGGCCAAAGGAAACCATATGAAAAAAGATACAAAGAAGAACCCAGCACCGATTGCTCCTACTTCAGCTGAGCCATCAAACGCTGCGGGTTCAAAGCCACAAGTTGCTAAGCCTCTAAAAGGAACACTTGTGAAGAAGACTGGTAACGCTAAGGGTGGAACAGACCCATACACACAAGCAAAGCCAGCACGTAAGAACATTCTTGGACAACTCGCTCGCGGTGGCGCTCGATACGGCATCCGTGTTAAGTTCCAGAAGAGTGTTGCTCCAGAAGCAGGTGCTACTCAGAGTAACGGCCGCATGTTTAGCTCAGCCATTAATCGTCAGCGCCCTAACTTCAAAGACGGCAGCAACAACTAAAACTTAATAGCTAGAAGCCCCGCTATATGCGGGGCTTTTTGCATTTCGGGAATATATTTTATATTAGATTGTTGTATACTATAGATGACCGCTCAACCGAGGGTCACTTAACTTATATCGTCTAAGGAGATATATTATGGCTTCAGGCTACCCAATTCAATGGTCAGGCAACGAACAATGGCCTCACAATAAAGATAGAAAACCAATACCCAGTATGACTATTGCGGAAGCTCAGCGCATAGCTGCAGAACGTTCCGTAGACCCGTTTAAACTACTACACAACATGCTTGACCCATGGACTTTTGGATTTGAAAGACACCTTGAGTTCATGAAAAACCTTTCTGATGTACGCATTCAAGGCAATTACCCTCCGTACAATATCAAGACTTTGCCAGAAGATAAGGCTGTTATTGAGATTGCGATTGCGGGGTTCAAGAAGACCGAGATTGACATCGAGTACAAGGAAAACATCATTACTGTAAAAGGAGAAAAGGCCGAAGATGACGAGTCCACTTATGCTTATAAGGGCATAGCTGGTCGTAACTTTGTCCAAACCTTTGCTGTTGCCGATGACGTAATTGTCAAAGGGGCAAACATGGAAGATGGTTTCCTTATGATTTCTTTGGAGAGGATTGTCCCCGAAGAAAAGAAAGCCAAGAAAATCAGCATCAAATAGTTTGTCCATGGACGTTCACTGACGTTCACCAAGCTTGTTATATACTTGCAAGACGGACTGTAACCCTGTTATAGTACGACTCCCCCTTCTTGTACCAAAGCCCCCTGCTAAATATTTTATTTAGCAGGGGGTTTACTTTACTTACCGCCACTGATTCTTTATGATACGCTTACTATCACACACGAGACGGGGCGAAAGGACAACCAATGCCTAAGGAGCCAGATAAAAAGAGTCTGGGCGATTTGCTTACAGAATTAGAGGCAAATCCAAAGAGAAGCAAAAGCGCAGGTGCATGTATTTGTGGTAGATGGTTAACAACTATTGATAAAGATACAGTAGAGCGTATGTATAAAGCTTTTGGTGGAACAAAAATCCTTGTAGATATTTCTAATTACTTTTATGCAATTAAAGAAGTGTATCCAGAGATTCCATTAGAAAAGACAACGTTCTATATGCACTTTAGAAGAAAATGCTCATGCTATAGAAACAACGGAGATAATGCCTAATGACAACAAAATTAAGCCTGAACGACATTTTAGATATGGCTATGGTAGATGCGGAAGTCGCTCCTACTAACTGGGCTTGGCCACCAATACAACAAGCAAAGCCAACAGTTATTAAGCCAGCAGAATATAAAGAAAAGCAAGCAACAAAAAATGGATTTAAATTATTTGTATTTGTACCTGACCCACAGATTGGTTATCGCAAGTATGAAGATGGAACACTAGACCCATTCCATGATGAAGCAGCAATTGACGTACATTTCCAATTGCTGGCATACATGGAAAAGCGCTATGGAGTAGATGAGATTGTGCACCTTGGCGATTACCTAGACCTACCAACAATGGGTAAATACGCACAGGAAGAAATGTTTGCACACACTGTGCAGCCAGCACTTGACTACGGTCACGCACTGCTAGCTAAGCAACGTGCAACATGCCCAACTGCAAAGATTACTTTAATTGAAGGTAACCACGACTGCCGTATGCAAAAGTACGTAACAATGAACGCCATGGCGTCTAAGGGTATTAAACGCGCAGGCGCAACCCCAGAAGACTGGCCTGTTATGTCTATTCCTTTTCTACTTCGCTTAGATGAAATTAATGTTGATTACGTAGGTGGTTACCCAGCAGGTGAGTATTGGATTACTCCACACCTACGTGCTGTACACGGAACCACTGTCCGCTCTGGTGGTTCAACCGCTTCAGCGTATGTAAACAAGAACCCACATGTATCAACAGTGTTTGGTCACGCTCACCGTCAAGAGATGCAGTACAAAACTGTGGCTAATGGCGATGGTCCTATCCGTTCAGTGTCAGCGTCACCAGGATGCTTATGCCGTGTAGACGGCGCTGTTCCTTCATATGGTTCTGGTTTAAATGACCAAGGACGTCCACTTAAGCACTGGGAAGACTGGCAGCAAGGAATTATGATTGGCTGGGTCCATGAAGATGACGGCCATTTCACCTTGCAGCCTATTCACATTATGGATGGCGAAGCCATTTACGAGGGTAAAGAGTTTAAGGCGACCGTCTAAACATACAGGCGTATGATTGAGGTATGGCTGGCCCACACCAAAACACACAAAATCTAGGCGCTGCAGGTATGCAGGGCACCTACACCAATTACGGTGGAGGTGGAACTCCTGTTGCACGTAGCGAAATGGATTTCGTGCGTATGGGTGTCGGCCGCGTACCGCAAGCCGAGTATCCAGACGGGTATCTTGGAACTATTCGTACACGACGTGATGACCGTGGCCGTGGCAAACCAAACGGAACATCAGAAAATGTACTTGACAGCTTAAAGACTCGTGTTACTCAACGCTCATACCAACGCGGTGTTCACCGTGGTGAGCGTATTGACCAGTCTGATTATTACTATCCCGCAGGTTTAGAAAACACAAGAGGCATCGCTCGACAGATGCAAGCAGCTAAAGAGGGAAACGTATACAAGGTCAAGCGTCACGTCGAAGCCTACAACTTGGTACCTGCTCCACACCTTCCTAACGACGGTAAAGCGGGTCCAACTGTTAAAAGCGATTCACCAGTTAATATTAATAAGGTACGCCAAGAGCAAATGTCGCGTATGCGACCACAATGGAAGTAGAAGATGCCAGGTAAATATTCGGACGGTGTCTACGGCCACAAGCCGTGGGATAAAGACCGCGCTGGAGTCAATACTCCAGAAGAAGCGGCGTTTCCCCCACAGGAATACCTAGGACCTTTTCAATCTAATCAAGACCGCTTACTTAACCAATCCTTGGCAACATGGACCATGAGTGGTGCGGAACTACAAGAATTAGTAAGACCAAATCTACCCCAGATAAAGTTATTTCCAGAGAGATATGGATATGTAACAGAGGAAATTGGTATTCAAGATATAATTGAACTACCTGGTAGAAACCAGAATCAGGTTGGTCAGCGTGTAGAGTCTGACTACTCCAATACCCCAAATACTACAGAGTCCTCTAGCCGCAACACGTTAGGAAACAGCGTATGAGTAAAGACCCAGGATTATTTACAGATAGCACTGGCGAAGGCATGGCTGGGGCTACAGATGTCAGTCTTGAGACCATTTATAACGGCACTAAAAGCTGTAAAGCCTGTGGTTCAAGCATGAACCCAGTACAATCATTGAGGGACCAAGACGTTTGCCCAAACTGCAACCGTCGTAAGGCCCATCGATTAGTGAAAGGACGCATGTCATAATGGCAGTCAATCAATCACGTTCACTTAACGGAGATATGTCCGACGGTGCAACAGACGGCAAGTATCGTAAGCGCCGTCCTAATACAACTGTTGCTGCTGGAATGGGCGACCAAGATGTGGTTAAGAACCGCGCAGGTCTACATCCATACATGAACTACGGTTTTATTAACTCAGAAGAACAAGCCAAGGTTAACCCAGCGGGTAACTAAGATGGCAAAAACTCCACGTCGCCGTGAGTTTGATAGCGTACGCCAATTTCAAAAATTTGGTTCTGCGCTAGATAAGCTTGGCAATAAGTCATCAGGTCCAACTAGTAATGTAACTAAGTTGGAAGATTCTGAGTATTACGAGCGCAAAATGGGCGCCGATATTATTGAGGCGCGTAACAAATGAACCCTAGTGAGTTCCAGCTTAGCGGAACAAGGGACGCAAACGGCGAAATTAAGATAAGCGCTCAAGAGGCGATGAACCCTAAAGAGCATAAACTTATTAAGTTTGATAAAGAAAACGCTGCTCAACGCGCCATCCTTTCCGCATCAGCAGATAAAGAGCACCCAAACTATATTGCTGGAACCGCAATCCACGCTGGTGGTCATTTTTCTATCCCTAACACAGCAATTCGTAAACCAAATAATTACTCCCCTGCAGCAGACCACAGACGCCATAAGCTTATTACAGACGCCATGGCTGGTGGGCAAGACAGGTCTAAAGTTACTCCAACACCAAGGGGTACAAAAAAATCAACAGGACCGTCACCACTTGAAGCAGTAGCCGCAAAGCTTGGCCCAAGCACTGAGCGTAAAACCACAATTGACACCGTAACTGGTAAGAAAACCGAAAAGATTTCAGACGCTGAGTTTGCTGCCAAAGAGGCAAAAATGGCAAAAGCAAGGGCGGCTTTAAAAAAGTCTAAGTAGTGTGATAGGCTACCGTCATGGGTAACATCGTTGACGAGCTAGAGCCAGATAGAATGAACCTGCTTGTATGTAAGCAGTGTAAAACTATCCAAGAAATTCCATACACCAAGACTGGTAAGTCTTTAGGTGAAGGTCGTTATGACCAATCTGATAATCCTTTTATCCAAATGTATATTGGCGACTGCGAACGTCAAGGACACTTCGGTGTTCTTACAGACTGTCTAACAGTTGCATGGATGGGTAACCCTAGTCTTAAAGAGGGCATACTTAACCAGATTAAAGAGCAGATATTGGGCGGAGGTTCTAAGGGTTTAGACGTCCTTGGCACTAACTTCTACAACGTTAAAGACACGTATTCAGCAGATGCGATGAAGTGTTACGCTATCCATAATCGCCCACAGGGCCAGTGCGCAGACTATAAGTCAGACCGCAAAGAACTAAAACCAGATACAGCAAAAGACCGTCTAGAAGCAGGGTTAAAAGCATCAAACGCAAAGATTCACCTATGTGACTTCTGCCCTGTTAAGATGTACAACCAAAAACGTGCTTACCAAGCGAGAGGACTATACAAGTGACAGAAAACATTGAAGACGCACAGGTTATCGAAAGCATTGCAGAAAATACCCCTGCAGAACCTGACGCGCAAACAGCATTTATTATTATTAAACAGAGCAACAACGACTGGTACGCTACCGCGGATTTATCAACTACTATTACAGTTGAACGTGAAGCTACAGTTGACGACATCAAGCATGGGTGTCAGGACATCGTTGATAGCATGAACCAAAGTGCTATTGCTTACCAAGTTATGGCACTTTTAAAGCCTATTGTTGAAGATAGTGACGATTCTGTTGCTAGTTCAATCAAACAAGCACTGCAGGAGCGCGATATACTGTAAATACAGTTAAGGGGTGTTCCTATGGCGTTCATAGAAATGTCATGCAATTGCATGGCGTCGTTCCAAGCAGATGTGCAAGAAGTTGCAAATGAGGCCCTAGTGATTATGTGGGCCCAGCAGTTTGTGTCTGCGCATCAACAGTGTGGCTATATGAACCCAGTTAAGACCGATACCCCAGAGAAGCACCGTAAATTTGAGTTCGAAACCGACGTTATGCACAAAGAGAAAAAAGAAAAAGAACTATAATACCTAGATGAACTTCTATGACGAGCTGGTGAAGCAGGCTAAGCCAGTCACCATAGAGCCCTCCGAGACTTCCTACTTCAGCACCCCAGGTGCTGGGTTGGACCCTCGTCTGTTTAGAAATGGGAAGATTGTTCCCCATATCCGTTCTTTAATTTATAGAATCCTTCTTGAGCATTTACGCGCTCGCTACAGTAACCCAGAATCCTATATCCATGTTTGGTTAGCTGGCTCAGCTGTGTCCTACCAATGGACGGCAGCAAGAAAACCAGCAGACCTTGATTGTTTGATTGGCGTCAACTACCTAGCCTTCCGTCAAGCTAACCCAAAGTACAAAGGGTTAAGCGACCGCGAGATTTCCCAGATGTTTAATGAAGATTTTAATAAGGAATTGCATCCAAACACTGGAAACTTTCTGGATATATTTGAATTGACATTCTATGTTAATGTTCAGTCGGACATCCGTACTATAAAGCCATACGCAGCTTACTCACTGACAGCTGATGACTGGACTGTGCAGCCTGAAGTTAAAGCTGTGCCTAACAATAAACAGTGGGACCGACGTGTAGCTCAAGATAAATCCCTAGCTGTAGATATTTTATCTAGGTATTCGGAGGCGCTATCTAATATAGGTTCCGCTTCTACAGATGTTGCTAGACGCAATGCTGAAGCTGCGCTAAAGCTAGCTGTAGACCAGGGAGCTGCTTTATTTGAGGATATTCACCAGGGTCGCAAACACGCATTTAGCCCTAGTGGACAAGGTTACGGTGATGTATATAATTATCGCTGGCAGTCAGGAAAAGCAAGCGGAGTTGTACAAGCACTAAAAGAACTAAAAGAAATTTCTAAGAAAACAAAACAAGAATTTGAAGCACAGACATACGGAATGGAACTACCAACAACTAGCACTCTAATACGGAGAGCGGCTACACACTACAACTGATAGGGTATATACGTGGCAATATTAGTTTTTCTAGACGGGGTATTAAAAGACACTAGACTTGGTGGCCCTATTCAAGACGGCATGTCTTTATATAGAACACTTAAAGAAAAAAACCGTGTTTTAATCCTTTGTGATGACGTCACAAAAGGAGACCACTGGCTTCGTCAGCAACGCATTAATAATATCGATGATGTTGTAGATAAATCCAACGTCCCCGCACTCGGTGATGACCCAGACTTTAGACTGGTAGAGTGGATTAAAAGCCAAGGTCCAGTGGAGTTGGTTATTACGTCCGACCCCGATTTGACTGTTAAGTTATTGTCTGTTGGTATTACGACCCTAGTATTTATGGCCCCTACCTACATTAGGGAAGAGTTCAGACCTGATAGCCGAAAGGGTGTCAAGTCTTGGCAAAAGATTGTAGAAGAGATAGACTCACAAAACGCCGCGTATAAGGAGGACCCACGGATATGACAGACGCACCAAAGTGTCCACAAGGATGCGATTCCAAGACTCTGGAATATGTTGGAGATAAAGCCTGGTTATGTTCCAAGTGTGGCCATACCTGGGGCCGTGAATGAAGATTATTTACTTAGGTGCTGAGGTTCCTTCAAATAGAGTAATACTTGAGGAGACCACAGCCAACCATGTGGGAGTGAGCTACTACCGCCTGGTGCAACGTGGCCTGCCAAAGACCAAAGAGTATCTATTAGAAAACTACTTTAATAAAGATTTCTATATTTATGTATCCCCTGGCCTGCCCAAGACGTTGAAGCTGGGCCCAGCTGAGCTAGAAGAGTTCGCAGCTGGTTACGAGCATTTCGTGGCTGTAAATATGGACAGACTTACCACTTTTTATGAGATTAACGGCTATGGGATTGACCCAGCCTTCATAGACCAACAACGCAAGGATGTGTGGTCAGAGGTCCCACCAGCTAAGTTCGTGCCTGTATGGCAGCCACAGACAGGTTACGACGGCCTAAAGAACCTAGTTGAGTATTACCTAGATATTGCTATTCCAGGCGACGCCATCGAGACAGAAACTCAGTTGGCAAGCGCTACGCGTATCCATAGCAAGCGTCAGGGGACACGCTGGCATGCGTTAGGATGCGCCAAGCCAGATAACCTGCGTCAAGTCCCATTTGACTCCGCAAGCACCTTATCGTGGCTATCACCAATGATGCATGGTGAGACTATTATTTGGGATGGCACTAGGCTTGTCCGCTACCCAAAGAAAATGAAAGACCAAGCACGTGCTAGATACAAGGCAACCTATGAAAAGGCTGGCTTGGATATAGATAAGATTCTTGAGGACGACCCACAAGAGGTTGCTAAGTTAGCCGTGTGGTCATACGAACAGTTTGAAGTAAGGATGAACAAGATGAACGGTAACCCAGAAGACCCAATGTTATATGATAACAGTGAGGGGAGTGAAGTGGAGCAAAGTGGGGAAAGTGCTCCTGCCGTATATGATAATAGGGGGGTAGATATGCGGAAACTTGAGCCGCGAAACCCTGCTGAAATGGGCAATCTTCCAGTCTTCGGATTCAATACAAAGACCGAAATTGATGAGGATGGGACTATCAAAGATGTCACTTCAATCAACTCCCAACAGACCTCACTTCGTGCATGCGACACCTGTTTTGTAGCCGCTAACTGCCCCGCTTTTAAACCTCAATCTGTCTGTGCTTTTAAGTTACCTATCGAGGTAAAGAGTAAAGACCAACTTAAGAGTTTGATTAATGCAATTATAGAAATGCAGGGACAACGCGTTGCTTTTATGCGTTTTGCTGAAGAAATGAACGGTGGATACGCTGACCCTAACGTTTCTCAGGAAATTGACCGCCTATTTAAATTGATTAAAACTACCAAAGAATTGGACGACTCACGTGAGTTTATTCGCATGACTGTGGAGCGACAAGGCTCTGCTGGTGTGCTAAGTTCTATCTTCGGAGACAAGGCTCAAGCCCTAAAAGAGTTACCAAATGGCGGGTTTAACGAAGCCCAAACCACAGAAATAATCAAGGGCGCTATAGAAGAATAGGATTTCCTATTATCATATAAGAGACCTTAGCAACACCCTGGAACAGGGTTAGTTCCAAAACAGATGTAACGCACGTATAAACTATACGTTCACTTAAACAAGAGGAGACTATGATGGCATTAACTTTTCGCCTAGCAGAAGATTTTTTAAAGGACTACCGCGAAAAGAAAGTGCCTTGGGGATACCAAGATGCCGCTGGTAACTCAGTTGGCGAAATTACCTTTTTAAGAACCTACTCCCGATTAAAAGAAAATGGGGAAAAGGAAACTTGGACAGATGTTTGCCAGCGAGTAATCGAGGGTATGTATTCCATCCAGAAAGACCACTGCAAGTCTCAGCGTTTACCCTGGAATGATTCCAGGGCCCAGGCTTCGGCTAAGGAAGCCTTTGACCGTTTGTTTAATTTAAAGTGGACTCCACCAGGCCGAGGTCTGTGGGTTATGGGCACCCCGCTTGTCAATGAGCTCAAGAACTCAGCAGCACTGCAGAACTGTGCTTTTGTTTCTACTTCTAGCATGTCTAAATTAGACCCCGCCAAGCCGTTTGCTTTTCTAATGGAAGCATCAATGTTGGGCGTAGGTGTTGGCTTTGACGACAAGGGTGCGGACAAGGACTTTACAATCTACGAGCCTAAGTTGCCAGAAGTAACCATCCAGATTCCAGATACCCGTGAGGGCTGGGTTGAGTCAGTCAGCATGCTCATCAACTCCTACTTAAAACCAGAACAGCCTGTGTATGTATTTGATTACTCCCTAATCCGTCCAGCAGGTGTTCCCATCAAGACTTTCGGAGGCACGGCCGCGGGCCACGAGCCGCTGGAGAAGCTGCACAATCACGTTCGCTCTATCTTCAACAAGAAAAGAGCCAATTCTAAATTAACAAGGGTAGATATTGCCGATTTAGGTAATTTAATTGGCGTGTGTGTTGTCTCTGGCAACGTCCGCCGCTCAGCCGAGCTACTCATGGGTAGATTAGACGACCAAACCTTTTTAAATTTAAAGAACCCTGCCAAGTTCCCAGAGCGCAACTCATACGACAGCTCAGCTCCTGGCTGGGCCTGGATGTCTAACAACTCCGTCGAGGTATCAGTAGGTTCTAATTTAGAACACATTGTTGAGGGTATCGCCCTGAACGGTGAGCCTGGTGTTATCTGGATGGATGTTACTCGTCAGTATGGTCGCCTTATTGACCCAATCAATAATAAAGACCATCGAGCCGCTGGTTACAATCCATGCGCAGAACAGTCTCTGGAATCATTTGAGTGTTGCACTCTGGTTGAAACCTATCTCAACCGCCACGACTCTATAGATGATTACAAGCGCACCTTGAAGTTTGCTTACCTTTATGCGAAGACCGTCACATTGCTACCTACCCACTGGGAAGAAACTAACGCAATCATGCAACGCAATCGCCGTATTGGAACTTCTATGTCTGGTGTAGCGAACTTTGCAGACCGCGTAGGGCTACCAACTTTGCGTGTGTGGATGGACGAGGGATACGCAGTTATCCAAAACTACGACCGCACATACTCAGAGTGGTTAGGTATCCGCGAATCTATTAAGACTACGACAGTAAAGCCATCAGGAACAGTATCTATCCTTGCTGGTGAATCTCCTGGGGTGCATTGGACTCCTGGCGGTGAGTATTTCCTTCGTGCTATTAGATTTGCTAACGATGACCCTATGCTTCCTCTTTTTAAGGCGTCAGGTTATAAAGTAGAAAAAGCTTCGGAATCTCCTAAGACTACTAGCGTGGTGTTTTTCCCTATTAAGTCCTCTGCAAAAAGGTCGGAAAAGGATGTTTCTATCTACGAGAAGATGTCTCTCGCGGCGATGGCACAGCGTTATTGGTCAGACAACAGCGTTAGCGTTACAGTATCCTTTAACGCAAATACTGAAAAAGACGCCGTAGGAACAGTGCTACATATGTTTGATGGGCAACTCAAAACCGTTTCCTTCCTACCTATGGGGAACGAGACTTACCCACAAATGCCATACACGCAGATAACTAAAGAAGAATACGACAAATCTACTATGAAGTTATTGCCTATTGACTTTACTGATGTCTATGCAGGAATGGCAGCGGATGCAATCGGTGAAAAGTATTGCTCAACAGACTTCTGCGAAGTGCCTATAAAAGATAATTAAATATATAAAGTAAAAAGCCCCCCTAGACCCGAACTAGGGGGGCTTTCTTTATGCTATAGCGTTGATTATGGCGAAGGGACGGAAACCATAATCAAGGGCGGAGATGAGGAACACCCTGCGCTATTAAATCCTAACCACAACTATTGCAGAAATTATAGACTCTCTTATGCTTTTTAGCAATTAAGAAATCTCTCCCACAATGATAGCAAGACACCATTTCTGTAGTCCTGCGTCTCTTATGTAACTCTATTAGAACTTCGTAGTTACTTATATTAATCTTCATCGTCGTCTAACTCAAACTCTTCAAACTCTTCTTCACTCTCTTCAACTTCAGTGGGTGAAGATATGTGCCAGTCGCCGTTAGGGACGATAGGGTCGAAAGAATAGTTAAAGGTAGCCATTTAAGTAATTAAATCTCTC
>Ga0078894_10001107_pt1 | contig 19796 bp, 11 predicted proteins | sample LauGreSu1BDMLBSD_2_FD_67506 | JGI IMG/M metagenome (GOLD analysis project Ga0078894, IMG submission 67506) | Freshwater lake microbial communities from Lake Michigan, USA - Su13.BD.MLB.SD (version 4) (version 4) | ecosystem: Environmental > Aquatic > Freshwater > Lake | place: Lake Michigan... | reverse complement strand
TTTCGCGTGCGTGAGTTTATACGTCTTGGCGCAAGCGAAGTTGTGGTGCCGTGGCGCGATCTTTGGTTAGAGCGAGGTCTAGAGCTACTGCTGTCCCTCGGCCTACCAGCGAAGGCAGAAGTCGCGGCGGATCCCTTTTTTGGCCGCGGTGGCCGCATGCTCGCCGCTAACCAAAAGGAGCAGAAACTAAAGTTTGAGGTGGTAGTACCAGTCATCTCGCACGAAAAACCCACAGCTGTTTGCTCCTTTAATTACCACCAAGACAAATTCGGCAGCACATTCGGGATAAAAACAGTCGACGGTAAGGTTGCCGAGACCGCTTGCCTAGGGTTTGGACTAGAGCGCGTAGTTATGGCTCTATTCAGAACTCACGGAATGAGTCCAGGAGCCTGGCCCAAATCTGTGCGCGAGGTCCTCTGGACATGAAAATTGACTCCATAGGGCCTATAGATGTCGCCACCTATCAGCAACATGCCTTGCATCGTAGCGAGAAATCGTGGCCTGAAACTAATTGCTACATCGACGTATGGGTAGAAATTGTCCACGCCTTAAAGCTTGAACCAGCGGCAATGCTCTCGATGGTTTTCGCCATCGACTTTGAAGGGGATCAGTGGACATTCTTTAAGCCTCCGCATGAGGACCTTCATCAGCTTTATGGCATCGACATCCAGGAGTTAAATATTTGGCATTCGCTAGTAGATCACTGCGTGGAGCAGGTTAGACGTGGCCGACTGGTGCTCATTGAGACTGACGCATACTTTCTGCCAGACACTGCCGGGACCGACTATCGTACTAAGCACACGAAGACCACAATCGGCATTCAGTCGATCGATGTTTCTGCAAAAGTCATGGGCTACTTTCACAACGCATCCTACTACGAGTTACGTGACGACGACTTTGTCAGAACCTTTCGCCTTGATCAGCCATTAGATCCTAACCACATGCCATTTCTAGCTGAGTTTGCAAGAATTGATCGCCTGTCGAGACTGAATTCTCGGGATCTAGCTTCGATATCCCGACAACTCCTCAGCAAGCATTTTGCGAGGCGCCCCAAAGACAACCCTATACGCCGTTACGCAACGGTCTATGATAACGACATTAAATGGCTAAAATCCGCGGGATTTCAGACCTTCCATACTTATGCCTTCGCAACCTTGAGGCAACTTGGTTCCGCCTATGAAATCGCCGCCTATTACCTGAGATGGCTCGAGTCCTTAGGTCAGTTTAAAGCCAGTGATTTGCCCCAAATATGCGAATCCCTGTCGCAGTATGCCAAATCCCTCCTTTTAAAATCAGCTCGCGTCGTAAGCACAGGAAAGCCAGGCGACTTCAGTGGACTGCTTGATGATATGGCTAAATCGTGGGATCACATCATGCACACTCTAGGCAACGAGCTTAATGCATGATCGACGCTTTAGTAAGTGGCCTAGACTATGTGCGAGACCTATCCGACGGATGGGAATACGCCTCGTTGAAGCCAGGTAGCGCCACGCACCCGAGCGCTTTAGCTACTATGTCAATTGAATGGCAAAGTGCCATAGTACCGGGCACAGTGGCGGGCGCGGAGAAAGTCGCCCGAAACTTCCTGTACGGCAAGACCAATTACGACATCCACGATTATTGGTACCGATGCAGGGTTATTCTTCCTGAAGGCGCTCGAATAAATTTACAATTTGATGGTTTAGCGACCATCGCTGAAGTCTTCTGGAACGATCATCACATCCTATCTTCGACCAATATGTTTCTACCGCAGACGATAGATGCCACGAGCTTTACCAAAGAGGGTACACTGTGGATTCGCTTTTGCTCTGTCGATGAGGCACTAAAAGCGAAGAGGCCGCGACCTAAATGGCGGACGCGCTTGGTTGATAACCAACAACTAAGATGGATCCGCAGGACACTTCTAGGGCGCATTCCCACCTGGTCACCTCCTGTTGCACCAGTAGGACCATGGCGTGGGGTTAAGATCATCGCAAATCAGCATGTCGGCTTCGATCTAATCGAATCAAAGCAAACATACGACGATAAGAGCGGCAACATTACCTTTTCACTGCGTCTCAATCTCACTGGATTTGATAAAAGTAAGATAGACGGACTTTGCCTGCAGCTTGATGAAAGATCAATTCCGCTAATAGTGAACGAGGTCACCGAGAGTAAGCTTGAAGCTACATTGTCGACCACAATTGAGCCGAGGGATTTTTGGTGGCCCCACACTCATGGTGAGCCAAAACTTTGCAAAGTCTCCGTCACCTATAGCATCGGTGGTGAACCCCATCAGGTGGATCTGGGCTACACCGGATTTCGCCACATTGAGGTCGACCAAAGCCAGGGCAACTTTCGCTTGTCGGTAAATGGTACGGTTATATTCTGCCGCGGCGCTTGTTGGACGCCTATCGATCCAGTCAACTACGGATGTGACACAAATCAGGTTGCCGAGCTACTTGGATCCATAAGGTCTGCCGGCATGAACATGCTTCGTTTAGTCGGATCGATGGTTTATGAAACATCGGATTTCTACCGACTATGCGATCGCTTAGGTATCTTAGTTTGGCAGGATTTCATGTTCTCCAACCTAGACTACCCCTTTAGTGATGACTCCTTTCGCACGGGCGTTAGGGCGGAAATTGAGAGCTTCCTCCGCAAGACCCAACTAAACCCATCCATCGCGATTCTCTGCGGCAACAGTGATATCGAGCAACAGACTGCCATGCTTGGACTCCCACCACATATGTGGCGACCTGCTTTCTTTGCCGATGAGCTCCCAACTTTGGTTAGAGAACTTCGGCCGGATGCTACCTATGTCCCATCGAGCCCTACGGGTGGAGATTTACCATTTGAAGCTGACACTTCAATATCTCACTACTACGGCGTTGGCGCTTATTTGCGTCCACTGAGTGATGCACGCCTGGCTGAAGTGAAATTTGCCGCAGAGTGCCTGGGATTTGCCAACGTCCCTGAAACGTCCACGATTTTTGAGTGGCTAAAGAATGGGGAAACACCTCCAACCCATCCGCGATGGAAGGAGAGGGTGCCGCGTGACGGCGGAGCTAGCTGGGATTTTGATGACGTGAGGGACCACTATCTACAGCTCCTATTTGGCGTAGACCCGCTTAAGCTACGTTATTCCTATCTCGAGCAGTACATGGTTATGAGCCGAATTACCTCGGGAGAGGTGATGCTTAGGACCATCCAGGAGTGGCGCCGGGTGGGGTCGAGTTGCTCAGGAGCAATTATTTGGTGGCTAAAGGATCTCTGGCTTGGTCCAGGCTGGGGAGTCATCGACGCCGATTGCAAACCAAAGGCCGCCTATTACTTCTTATCGCGGGCAATGGCACCAACTACTTTATTTTTCACCGATGAGGGCTTAAACGGCCTAGATATTCACGCCATTAACGAATCACAGCATGAGATTGCAGGTAATGTCGAAATTGAATTTCTCAACTCATCCTGTATTAGTGTCGGTCGTTATTCAGCTAGTTTGGTGTGCGAGCCTCATTCGAGTCGAAAATTCCGCATCGCCGCATTAACCGAACATTTTAACGACTCAAGCTATGCTTACCGATTTGGACCTCCCGCACATAGTGTAGTCAGAGCCCGCTGGATAGCCATGGGTTCAAACAAGGTCGTCGCTGAAAGCTTCCATTTCCCGGCGGGGTATAACCTGCCCAAGGAGCCCGACCTCCAACTAACCTACGCCCTACGCAAAGTCGATGATCGAAACTGGCAATTGCATCTTACGGCTAATAAATTTATCCAGTACCTACATCTTGAAATGTTAGACTGCACAGTCTCAGACAACTACTTCCATTTATTTCCTGCCTCGAGCCGCACAGTTGATATTAAGCTAAATAGGGACCAACCATGTCCCGAAGGCCATCTTTCCGCACTCAACTCTCTGACCCAAATAACACTCCGTCCCACTGCTTAAGAGACAAATGCAGCCATCCGACAACCATAACGCTTTGGACTCTACCGAGGTCACCGAATTCAATACGGAATTCGGTGTTCCGACTTGGTTTGGCCCGAGTGATAGCCCACTATTTGGCTGGCATCATCATCCTTTCGACTCGAATAGGTCCACCACCGTCATCATCTGCGCTCCCTTCGGTCACGAGTACATGGTCGTCTACCGTTCTCTACGAAAGCTTGCACGGCGATTTGCCGATCTTGGCTTTCATACCCTTCGCTTCGACTATCATGGGACCGGAGACTCAGCGGGCATTGGCAGTGATCCCGCACGATTGGAGGCATGGGTCCATAGCACCTGCCATGCAGTGAGTGAAGCTCGTCGCGCGTCGAATTGTGACCGAGTGATTCTGGTTGGCCTCAGATTAGGAGCCACCCTTGCGGCTATGGCGTCGAAACGTTGCCGTATCGACAGTCTAGTCTTGCTCAACCCAGTGATCAGCGGGCGCAAATATGCGCGCGAACTAGTAGCGTTTGCCGGCATGAAGAACGCATCCATAGACAGCAGTGGCCACACAGTGACATCTGAAGTTGTTGGTTATGCACTTACCGATGAGACTAAACACGATCTATCTAAAATAGACTTAAAAGAACCAGGTTCCTGTCGGGTTAACAGATGCCTCCTAATCGCGCGATCAGATCTACCCGGCGGCGAAACCAACTTGGCAAAGGTTCTTGAAGCCGATGGTGTGACGACTCAGGTTATCGAGCATCAAGAATTCGCTGCAATGCTATCAGATGACGCTTACGACTCAAAGGTTCCTGACGAGCTCTGGACCAAAGTTTTAGATTGGGCATGTGAGGCCTATCCAGAGGTGACAGTGGAGACCTCACCTCTCAATAGGGCAGCTTCCAACGAGACTAAATTCACAATAAATAATACGGAAATCATCGAACGAGTTTTGGTGCTTAATGGTGTAACCGCTATTCTTACCGTCCAGGCCAACGAGTCTGATACTGAGCTTCCAACAATTCTGATTTCAAATACGGGCGCCAATCATCGCGTCGGCAATCATCGCCTATGTGTCAGCATGGCTAGGACTTGGTGTGCTCGTGGGTTTAGGGTAATCCGTTACGACCGTCCTGGTACAGGGGATAGCCAAACTCAACCAGGAGGCCGGGAAAACGATATCTACTCGTCAAGCGGCATCAGTGCTTTGCAGAGTTTGATGGATTTTTGCCGTGATGATCATGACGCAACAAGATTCATCCTGGCTGGCCTATGCTCGGGGGCTTATTTTTCTTATCAGACCGCGATCATTGATGAGCGTGTCAAAGGTCTCCTGATGATCAATCCACTAACCTACCACTGGCGAGAGGGCGACTCAGTTGCTCGACCTGAGCGCCGAACTACATATAAATCGACAAATTTTTATCTGGGCGCCGTCACCAAGACTGAAACATGGCGACGTCTCTTTCGCCGACAGATAGATCTTGGAGGGATAGCTTCCACTCTCGGAAACCGGGTTTTGCAGCGCGCTTCTAGTCAGTGGCGCACTAGCCTTGCCTGGGCACTTAGGCATGAGGCCGCAGTATCTCCGGTCGGCCAGACATTCCTTGATCTAGAGGGTCGTGGTGTCGATGTTTTCATGATCTTTGATGCCGCCGAGGGCGGCATTGACTTGATGGAAGAACACATGCAAAAGAACGCTGGCCTCATGCGAAGTAGGCTACGATTTCGCCTAGAAATCATTCCTGGTGCAGATCACACCTTTACACCCCTATGGTCTCAAACCCACCTTATAAACATGATTGCCGATCACTTTCAGCGTCGCTTTGGCGGTTAAAATTATGAACATCATCTACAAATCAGATCGAGACCTACCTATTGACCGAGTTATATCCCTCTATAGGTCCTCAACTTTGGGCTTAAGGCGCCCGGTTGATGATCCCCAGCGCATGAATTTGATGATGAAGCATGCCAACCTTATAGTCTCAGCTTGGGACGGGGCCACATTGGTCGGTCTCGCGCGCAGTCTAAGTGACTTTGCCTTCTGTACTTACCTCTCCGACCTAGCCGTAGACGTTCAATATCAGCATCACGGCATCGGCAAAGAGCTAATTCGCCAAACACAGAAATTGGGAGGCCAGGCAACGATCTACTTATTTTCCGCCCCAGCCGCCGTCGCATATTATCCCAAGATAGGATTCAAGAGTGGTGATGGCTTTATCCTTCGCGCCGACGAGATTATTGCATGAAGACAGCGAAGGCTAGACTACAGTCACTATGCGTTCAAGGTTTGAGCGCCGCACTTCTATGGGTCGTGACAAGCGGCGAAGGAATATGCCGCACCTACAATATCCAGCTGGCCCTACCTGAAAGGACTGACCACACCATCAGCTCCCTGATTTACGGCCTAGGCACCTATATGGGCGAGGCCCATACCACTGGCAGCACATGGTCTCTGCGGCCAACATATTTCCGCTTTGGCGGCAATATGGCAGAGGTATTTAACTGGCGCCTTGATTCTTGGAACGCCGGGTCCGACTGGTATTTTAGCAATTTTAAAGCGGATAAGCCTGATCTACTTAGCCGCTTTATGAGCGACAATCAAACGAACGGTGTAGCCTCGGCGGTGGTTATCCCGATGATGGGTTGGGTGGCAAAGGACGCACAGTCTGGGAGCTTTCCAGAGTCCGTATATGGCAAACAGGCCGACAGTCGGAACGGCTTTGGCAATGGCATCAAGGCGAGTAACGGCGAGAAGATTATCGCAGATCCAACTCGCGCCCTCATGCCGATCACCCAGGAGTGGACCACTGGTCTTATAAACTTTCTCAAAACTCGATTCGGTAATCTCCCGCATCGTTACATATTAGGTAACGAACCCATGCTCTGGCACGAGACTCACCGTGACGCTCATCCGACACCAGCAACATATGACGAGGTGCTCACTAAGTTTTTAAGTACGGCGACAGCTGTTAGGAAGGCTGACCCGGCAGCGGTCATTATTGGCCCGGCACTGTGGGGATACCTTGCTACTCAGCAATCAGCATTTGACGAACGTGGCTCATGGAACAAATTCCGTAAGTTTACTGATCGCGACAAGCACGGGGGCAAGCCATTTCTCGAGTGGTTTTTGGCAGCAGTAAATCGCGAAGAACGGCGAACTGGATTAAAGTTACTGGATGTTGTTGATGTCCACTTCTATCCGGCGAACGAGGAAATTCGGCAGCAAGCAGCCTCACTCCCGGATATTCGCAAGAAGAGAATTCGCGCCGTTAGGTCACTTTGGGACCGGAGCTACCAGGACGAGTCCTGGATTAACGACAAAATCTACTTTATCCCCCGCCTTAGAGAGCTGGCTGAGGGTATCAAACCTAGTTTAAAGGTTGCTCTTGGTGAGTATAATCTGGGTGCCGAAGACGATATTAGCGGAGGAGTTGCACTTGCCGAAACTCTAGGCATCTTTGCACGGGAAGGGCTTTGGTCGGCCAATTATTGGACCATTCCGAAAGAGAACTCGCCAGCCTACCTTGCTTTCAAGATTTTTCGCAATTACGACGGAATGGGTGCCTCGTTTGCGCCGATTTATGTCAGTAAGTCAGGCCTAATTAATGATGACATTGCAATATTCACTGCTTATGACCCGGACAGAAGACTTTACACATTGGCCGTGATCAATAAATCATTAACCGACGACAGCCAAATAGACTTGATTACGCCATCGCAAAAGCTACCAGCTTCGATCCGGCTCTTCTCGTTCACGGAACAGAGTGCTAAAGGCATCAACGAAATCAAAAATCATCCTATTAACAATCGAATGATTACTGTTCCTAAGTTGAGCGTCAATATGATTGAGGTCAGGATCTAGTTATTCATTCATTGACTTCGCCTGAGCGCCTGCCAATTAGCCTTCTCACCCAACCCCACCAGGGTGACGTATAAAGCCGTTACGGCTACGATTGCCATCCGCCAAATCACCTCTGCCTGCGTTATCTGATAGAAAAATAATCCAGCCAACGCACAAGGCGCACTAATTGCGGCCAGCATTTTAGCAATGCGCGAAAAATCAAGCGCCACCGGAAAGATGCTCTTGATCGCCAATAAAACAAAAAGCTCGGCTATCACTGTAGAAAGTGCGGATCCCGCTGCACCGCCACCATCCATCCAGAGAGATCTACAAACCGGGACCAAGAAGAAATTTAAACTAATATTCAGAACTAAACTCACTCCAGTGACCACGACAAATTTTCGTCCATCGCTGATGATGTTTAAGCAAGAGCCCATCAGCACATTGAGATAGGTCAAGGTCAGTACCGGAGCGAGATAGCTGATGGCTCTATGACAGTAGCGAAATTCGCTGCCAAAAATAACATCTGAAATGACATCCGGAAGCAGCATGAGGCCAAGAGTCAAAGGCATGGAGAGAATGATCAGCAGCCGTACCGCCTTATTTACAAGTGCCGCAAACTGTACTTTGTCATGATGCCAAGCTTTGGCAAGAGCAGGTTGAAGGCCTGCCTGCATGACGGGAACGAGCAAAAGCCCCATCCCCTTTAACTTATCCGCAGCGCCGAAATAAGCCACCTCTGACTTGCCAATCATGAAGTTTAGCATCGTAGTATTGACGTTACCGTACAGCTCTACCAAGGCACCCACGGCGAAAAATGGTAGCGACTGCTTCACAATCTTGCGCAATAGCTCAAAATCAAATCCTCCGCTAAAATGTCCACGTCGCCGTGACTGCCAAATCAAAAAGCTGACCCCAAGTAGCTCAGAAGTTGCGTAGGAAATTGCGACCATAAGGACCGAAGCCTTTAGCCATATGCACACAAAAATCATGGCGACCAGCGCAATCCGCACCATCATTTCTTGTCTAGCCATTTCGGCAGACTCACCTAAAGCCACATAGCTGCGCCTGAGAATTGAGCGCTGAAAAACCGCACACCCATTAAACCACCCCATAGCAGCGCAGCAGTAGACAGTCTCGGCCTCGGCTCCAGTCAGCCAAAGAGCGGCCAACATGATCAGCCAAATGACTGCGCCCCAGATAGCCGTTGCAGGCATCAGAGTCGGCAAAATGCGGTTAACTTGTCGATGATCTACGGGGATCTCCCGCACAATATAGGCAGTCACACCCAGCGGCAGCACCGTAAAAAACATGGCGCTAAAGGACTCGGCAAAGTAAAGGGTGCCTAAAGCATCGCGTCCGATTGCGCGCGGTAATATCAGTCGAATCACTAAGCCCATCGCCATAGAAAACCCAGCGGCCAGACCTAAATGCGACATTGTTTTGATCGCCTGGCGCCCGAGATCCTCTGATTGGGTATGAGGCCTGGGCTGCACTCGAAATTCGGGCGACGGCGGCTTAGACATAGTCTTATCTCCGCTCCGTTCTAACCCATCGACTCGGTGTACGACCGAGTGCAATGATGGCACGCCAGACTACATAGTAGGGAAGCTGCACTAATGCGCTCAGAGTGGCCCATGGCAGACCAAAACGTAGAAATGGACTCAGCGTATAGCTAGCTAAAGATAGCCCCGTCACAGTTAGCAATCCGACAGTAAAGGGATTAATCGGACCGGACTGAAGTAAACTGCCAGCAATGAAAAGACTCACACTCAAGAGATAGCATGCCACTAGAGATGTGAATGAGGGCATCGTTAGGTCTATTGCCCAAAGAATTTTCTTTATGGCTGAGACGTTTGCCCTGAGCACCTGGCCCCTAAGCTCTGCCCAGAGTCCATGGCGTCCTTTTTCCCAGCGTTTCCTTTGACTAGCCGATACGCGCCCGGATACCGGCATCTCTGCCCAGAATATAGCCGTGGGCACAAATTGAACCCGTTCTCCCGCCAGCCTTAACTTCCAGCTAAACTCCAGGTCCTCTGCTAGCCCACCTGCCAACCATGGAAATCTACCTAGTGCTTCCCGAGTAAAGCACATCCCATTACCGCGTAGATGGGCATCGCCGGTTATAAACTGGCTCCCCAACTGAAACGAACCGTTGAACAGCGCAAAGCCAAAGGCGGTCAGTTTAGTGCGCCAGTTCTCTAAGCCGTTTGCAACCACGTCGAGCCCTTGCATCCAGCTGCATCCTGCCAGGATGAATTTATGCAACTCTCGCAGAACTTGTCGATCGACCACAGTATCAGCATCTACAATCACGATCGCTTGAACTTCGCCAAATTCGCTTTGTTCTATTATTCGCGGCAATGTGTCTGCTAACGCATGACCTTTGCTTCGGCGCTGATTGTCTGATCGCTCTAGTACAAAAGCTCCGGCTGCTCTGGCGATCGCAGCTGTATCGTCGTCGCAATTGTCAGCTATGACAACTACCCGAAAGTGATCTAACGGATAATCGACACTTTGCACGGATTCAATGGTACGGCGGATTGCTGGTCCTTCGTTATGCGCTGGAATCACGACGGCAAATTTAATGTCAGCAACTTGCGGAGCGGCAGTGTTTTGGACCTTTCGGTGCCGCAAAGTCGCGAGTCCGCAAACGCCTACAAATAAGACGTAGGGAAGCATCACCAATAAAACGGTGACGCTAAGAGCGCTTAACCAGCTTAACGAGTGAAATTCCAAATCAGTTCAGCCCTTTTCCGAAGATGATCCCAAATGGTGCATCGGAGCCTGGCTGACAAAATTGAGTCTGCTCTTGGATATTTCAGTAATATTAGGGGCTTGTCTTGGAACAGGAGAGGAGGAGAAGGATGGTACGGGTACGCCGACTTGAACGGCGGACCTCTACGATGTCAACGTAGCGCTCTAACCAACTGAGCTATACCCGCATAAAATCCGTCTCGGACATTGTTGAATGCCGAGACGAGTTTATTACCGATCAGTGGGCCTTCTGTCAAGAAGAGTAACCACCAGTGATTCGCTCAAGCGTCTGTTTAGATACTGGATCATAATGGGAGAATCGCATGGTGTAGGTGGCACGCCCTTGCGAAATAGAGCGAAGCTGCGTCGAATATCCGAACATTTCGGCGAGTGGGGCTGTAGCCTCTACCACCTGTAAGTGACCACGCACTGAGACGTTGTTGACCCGAGCATGGCGACTGTTGAGGTCGGTTATGATGTTCGACATATAATTCTCAGGGACTAACACCTCTATAGCCATAACAGGCTCAAGTAGACGAGGCTGAGCTTTGCGCAGGGCAGCTCTCAGAGCGGCTGCAGCGGCAATTTTGAAGGCTATTTCGTCAGATACATTCTCCTGGAACGCTCCACCCTTAAGCACCGCTTTGACACCAATCACCGGGAACCCTGCGATTGGACCAGCCTGCATGCTCTCCTCGAGACCAGTACGAACCCCCTTGATGAAAGCTAATGGCACCTCGTGTGCTGGCGCTTTATTTTCGAATAGAAGGCCGCCTTGAGCCTCGTCGCCTTCCAGCGCACTGACTTCTATACGAACTCCAGCGTACTGATGTAGTCCAGCTGTCTCACGCTCAAAGATTTCTTCAGCACTCGCTTGGCCACCAATCGACTCGCGGTAAGATACCTGCGGTGCACCGACATTAGCATCGACGCGGAACTCTCGCTTGAGACGATCGATAATGATCTCCAAGTGGAGTTCGCCCATGCCACTTATCAAGGTTTGTGCTGTCTCAGGATCCTGGGATACACGGAAGGTGGGATCCTCCACCGCCAAACGCTCTAGAGATTTTGAGAGCTTGTCGCTTTCGGCAGCACTCCTCGGTTCGATGGCTACAGCAATTACCGGCGCAGGAAACTGCACGGACTCATAACGAATAGGCGCCTTCTGGTCACAAATGGTGTCGCCCGTCGCGACCATCTTCAGACCAGCCAGGGCGACAATCTCGCCTGCACTCGCCTGCTGCACTTCTTCCCTCTGGTTGGCGTGCATAGTCAGGATTTTGGCCACACGCTCACGCTTGTGTGTTCTCGCGTTGTATACCGTTGTGCCTACCTCGATAGTCCCTGAGTACAAGCGAGCATAAGCAAGCTGACCGACAAATGGATCGCTAACGATCTTGAAGACCAGTCCGGACATTGGCTCCTCGGACGTCCTCTTGCGGCTAATGGAAAGTTCCTTGTCATCTGCAGAAAGGCCCTCGACATCCGGCAAATCGAGCGGCGACGGCAGCAGCGCAACGACAGCGTCGAGAAGTGGCTGAATGCCCTTATTCTTGAACGCAGATCCGCCGAATACCGGAACAAACTTAAACCCAATGGTCGCTCGCCGCGCCGCAGCCCATAGCTCTGCCTCACTGATCTCGGCACCCTCGAGATACTTCTCGGTGAGCGCCTCATCGGTGCCTGCAATCGTTTCAATGAGCTGCTCCCTAGCCAACTCCACATCGTCCACCATATCAGCAGGCACAGGTATGACGTCGTACTTCTGCCCCTTGGAGTCGTCTTCGTCGTGCCAGACCATAGCTTTACGACTAATCAGATCAACAAGCCCAGCAAAGTTCTCTTCGCTTCCAATAGGCAGCTGAAACACCAAGGGATTGGCGGCAAGACGTTCTCTAATAGAATCAACGCTTGCCTGAAAATCCGCCCCGACGCGATCCAACTTATTAATAAATGCAATCCGAGCTACATGGTACTTGTTAGCCTGTCGCCAAACAGTCTCCGATTGAGGTTCTACCCCGTGAACCCCGTCAAAGACCGCTACTGCACCATCAAGTACACGTAACGACCTCTCTACTTCGACAGTGAAATCGACGTGACCAGGTGTGTCGATGATGTTGATGCGATGATTCTTCCAGTAGCAGGTGATGGCCGCGGATGTGATGGTGATTCCACGCTCCTGCTCCTGAATCATCCAGTCCATGGTGGCACTGCCTTCGTGCACTTCGCCAATCTTGTGGATCTTGCCCGTGTAATAAAGGATCCGCTCGGTTGTAGTCGTCTTGCCGGCGTCGATGTGCGCCATGATGCCGATATTACGAAATGCCGATAATTCTGTTTTCTTCGGTGCCATCATCACCATCCCATCACGACATAATGTAACTAAATACACAAAAGCAAAGGGGCGGCTATAAAGGCCGCCCCTGCATAAACTAAACTAATATCACCAACGGTAGTGCGCGAACGCCTTGTTGGCATCTGCCATCTTATGAACGTCTTCGCGACGCTTGATGGTGGCACCACGCTTGTTAGCTGCATCAAGCAGCTCACTAGCTAACCGCTCACCCATGCTGCGGCCTGGACGACCACGGGAGAACTCGATCAACCAACGAATGGCCAGTGCCTGGCGACGCTCAGGGCGTACTTCGACGGGGACCTGGTAGTTGGAACCACCAACCCGACGTGACTTAACTTCCACTAGAGGGCGAGCATTTTCAACAGCAGCGCGGAACACGTCCACACCGTTCTTGTAAGGAGCGATCGCTTGATTGCCTTTGCCATCAAGAATATCGATCGCGCCGTAGAATGCCTTCTCTGCGGCCGATTTTTTGCCGTGCGTCATCATGCAATTGACGAACTTAGCGACTAAAACATCTTTATACTTCGGATCCGGGAGGATCTCGCGTTTCGGAATTTCGCGGCGACGTGCCATTTATACTATCTCCCTGTTAGGCCTTCGGACGTTTTGCGCCGTATTTACTGCGGCTCTGCTTACGGTTGGCGACACCACTGGTGTCAAGAGTACCCCTGATGATGTGGTAACGAACACCTGGCAAGTCCTTAACCCGACCGCCGCGCACCATTACAACACTGTGCTCTTGAAGGTTATGACCTTCACCACCGATGTATGAAGTTACTTCGATGCCGTTTGTAAGACGAACCCGAGCCACCTTCCGGAGGGCCGAGTTTGGCTTCTTTGGAGTAGTGGTGTAAACGCGCACGCAAACACCGCGACGCATCGGGCTACCGATGAGAGCAGGCGACTTACTCTTAGTCTTGAGCTTGCTGCGCCCTTTTTTGATGATCTGGCCAATTGTAGGCATGTAATCCAACCTTCTTCTAATCAAATCAGCATGTTACCGCTAGTTCCGAGATCTACTGGATGTTCGCGGCAAGTATAGCTACCAGAAGGGGCCGCACCTGGCAACCCCAAAACCTCACAGACACACACTCTTCCCGTCACAATCACGCTTCACTGCGCAGCAGACTGCTCAAGCGTGGCTGCTGCTGGAGGCAAGCGCCGGCTTGTTCCAACCTCTGCCTTCAGGTCTCGGTAAACTTTTGCCCCGGTACCTGCAGGAATTAGGCGGCCCATGATGACGTTTTCCTTCAGACCGCGCAGGAAGTCGACCTTGCTGTTGATCGAAGCCTCGGTCAACACTTTGGTAGTTTCCTGGAACGATGCAGCCGAAATGAAGCTCTCCGTCGAGAGCGACGCCTTCGTGATACCAAGCAGCAGAGACTCTGCTGTTGCTTCTGCCTTACCTTGCTCACGCATGACAGCGTTAACGTCAATCAGCTCGTGGCGATCAACCTGCTCACCAGGCAAGAACTTAGTATCGCCTGGATCAGCAATCTTCACTCGACGGACCATCTGACGGACGATCACTTCGATGTGCTTATCGTTGATTTCCACACCTTGTAGGCGGTAGACCTCTTGGATGTTGTCGACGAGGAATTTCGCCAACGCAACCCGACCAAGGACTTCCAGAATCTCGTGCGGATTTACCTGACCATCGACAAGTAGCTCACCCTTACGGACGTAGTCACCGTCGGTGACGACAACGTGTTTGCCTTTAGGGATTAGATACTCTTTGAAGTCCCCTGCCTCATCCGTCAAGACCAGCTTACGCTTGCCTTTGGTGTCGTTACCAAAGCTGATGTGCCCGTCTCGATCGGCCATGATCGCGAGGTCCTTCGGCTTACGAGCTTCGAAGAGCTCTGCAACCCGAGGTAGACCACCGGTAATGTCCTTAGTCTTGGTGGTTTCACGCGGAATCTTCGCCAAGATGTCACCAGGGTGAACGACGGAGTGATCCGCCTGCACCACGATTGCACCAGCTGGCAAGTTGTAGACTGCATCTTTCTTGGTCGAAACCTTGACGGTGGTACCGTTGTCGTCAACGATCTCAAGCCGAGGCTTAAGGTCACCGCTGCGGAATTCGGTAACAACCCGCTGGGTCTGGAAGGTAACTTCGTCAACCCGCTCCTCAAGGGAAGTACCCTCGCGAAGGTCAGTAAAGCGAACGCTACCAGCAACCTCAGCAATAATCGGCACAGTAAAGGGATCCCATACCGCCAACTTATCACCGGCGGCGACCCGATCGCCGTCTTTAACGGACAATGTCGAACCGTAGATAATCGGATATTTCTCTTTAACCGAACCGTCATCACCGACGACCTGGATCTCGCCTTGACGAGTCAGCACCACCAGATGACCTTCACGGTTATTTACACAGCGCAGGTCTACGAATTTGACGGTACCGGAGAACCGGCTCGACTGTGCACTGGTCTCAACTGTGTGGCTGACCGCACCACCAAAGTGGAACGTACGCATGGTCAGCTGGGTACCAGGTTCACCGATGGACTGAGCAGCGATAACCCCGACAGCCTCACCCACGTTTACCAAGTGTCCAGTAGCTAGGTCACGACCGTAACACTTCGCACAAGCGCCGACGCGACTTTCGCAAGTCAGAGTCGAACGCACCCGTACGGACTCGACGCCTGCTTTGTCAATCGATTCAGCCAAGGCTTCATTGATCAGCTCGCTCTTGCGAACGAGAACCTGACCGTCACTTGGGTTGCGGATCTCTTCGAGAGTTACCCGGCCCAAAGAACGCTTGCCGAGTGATTCTTTAATGTCGTTGCCTTCACGAAGTGGCACCAACATCAAGCCTTCTTCAGTCTTACAGTCGTACTCGGAGATGATGGCATCCTGAGCTACGTCGACGAGACGACGCGTCAAGTAACCCGAAGACGCTGTCTTCAATGCGGTATCGGCAAGACCCTTACGCGCACCGTGAGTCGAAGTAAAGTACTCGAGTACCGACAGACCTTCACGGAAGTTCGAAGTAATTGGGGTCTCGATAATCTCGCCCGATGGCTTAGCCATCAAACCACGCATACCGGCCAGCTGGCGAATCTGTTGAGCGGAACCCCGCGCGCCAGAATCGGCCATCATGTAAATCGAGTTGTTACTTGGTACGCGCTGCTCGGTGCCCTTATGGTCGGTCCGAGACATCGTCGAGATGTTTTTAAACATCTCGCCTGCAATACCCTCAGTCACTTTCGCCCAAATATCGATAACTTTGTTGTAGCGCTCACCCTCGGTCAAGAGACCCTCGGAGTACTGCTCCTTGATCTTCTTAACTTCTTCATAGGCCTCATCAAGCAACTTCTGCTTAATCTGCGGCACAACCATGTCACCGATAGCAATCGAAAGACCGGCTTTAGTTGAGTAGCGGTAACCGGTTGCACGCAATGCATCGGCGACCAATACTGTACGCTTTGGACCGCAACGGCGGAAAGTTTCGTTGACCAGTCTAGCGAGTTCTTTCTTACCGAGAGGCTTGTTGATCATGTCGAACGGAATTTCGTCCGGCAATATCTCGGCTAGCAGTGCACGCCCAACAGTAGTGGTGACTCGGCTACCGCGCAGACGGACAGAAATAGGTGCTTGCAGACCGACCGCGTTGTGATCGTAAGCGGCCCTAACTTCCTCGACACTACCAAAGATTTTACCAGCGCCTGCAGCGCCAATATCTTCCCGGGTGAGGTAATAGATACCAAGTACAATGTCCTGCGTCGGCACAATGACTGGGTTACCAGATGCTGGCGACAGGATGTTGTTGGTCGACATCATCAGTACGCGTGCTTCCAGCTGAGCCTCGACGGACAGCGGAATATGCACTGCCATCTGGTCACCGTCAAAGTCGGCGTTGAATGCAAAGCAAACCAACGGATGCAGCTGGATAGCTTTACCTTCGATCAGAACCGGCTCAAAAGCTTGAATACCCAACCGGTGCAGCGTTGGCGCCCGGTTTAGAAGCACTGGGTGCTCCTTGGTAACTTCTTCGAGTGAGTCCCAAACTTCAGGACGCTCTTTTTCTACCAGCTTCTTCGCGCTCTTGATTGTCGAGACGATGCCATGCTCTTCCAGTTTGTTGTAAAGGAAGGGCTTGAATAGCTCGATCGCCATCTTCTTAGGAAGACCACACTGATGCAGCCTTAGATCTGGACCTACTACGATCACGGAACGGCCAGAGTAGTCTACACGCTTACCGAGTAAGTTCTGACGGAACCGACCCTGCTTCCCTTTGAGCATGTCTGACAGGGAGCGCAGCGGCCGCTTGTTTGGACCGGTGAACACCTTGCCGCGACGGCCGTTATCAAACAAGGCGTCGACAGCCTCCTGCAGCATCCTCTTCTCGTTACGGATGATGATTTCAGGAGCGTTTAATTCGATTAGGCGGAGCAACCGGTTGTTCCGGTTAATCACACGACGGTACAGGTCATTCAAGTCGGAAGTCGCGAAGCGACCGCCATCAAGTGGCACCAACGGACGCAGATCCGGCGGCAATACTGGGATTACCGACAACATCATCCACTGTGGCTTCGCCAAGAAGTTACCACCAGCGTCTTGTTGATTGAATGCTTCCACCACTTTCAAGCGCTTTTGCAGTTTCTTGCGAGTAGCCTCAGCCTTGCAGTCGCGCAGATCACGACGTAGATCTTCAGCAAGATCTTCGATTCGAACTTGGGAAAGAAGCTCAAGAATGGCCTCTGCACCAACGCCAACGCGGAATGCACCGTTACCGTGGTCAATTAAGGCAACCTCGTAGTCCTCTTCGGAGAGAACCTGACCAGGCTTAAGCTTGGTCACGTCACTGTTACCTGGGTCTAGTACGACATAAGACTCACTGTAAAGGATCCGTTCAACATCCTTCAGAGTGATGTCAAGCATCGCACCAATACGAGACGGCAACGACTTTAGAAACCAAATATGGGCGACTGGAGTGGCCAAGTTGATGTGGCCAAGACGCTCACGACGTACTTTAGAGTGGATGACCTCCACACCGCACTTGTCACACACGATACCGCGGTGCTTCATGCGTTTGTACTTGCCGCAAATACACTCAAAGTCCCGCACAGGTCCAAAGATCTTGGCACAGAATAGGCCGTCGCGCTCTGGCTTGAACGTCCGGTAGTTAATCGTCTCCGGTTTCTTCACTTCACCGTACGACCAGCTCCGAATCTTTTCCGGGGAGGCAAGCGAGATCTTAATAGCATTAAAGCTAAGTGGATCGGTCGGCTTATCAAAAAAGTTAAGTAAGTCTTTCAAATCACGACTCCTCTAAACTGAGGGACCTGTAGCAAAAAAACACCGAGTTACTGCTGCTGTAGCCCGTCGACACCAGTCTCCTGCCCGTCATCACGGATCAGGTTAACGTCTAGGCCAAGGCTTTGTAGCTCCTTCACCAATACGTTAAAGCTTTCTGGCAATCCCGGAGTCATCGCATTCTGACCCTTGACGATCGACTCGTACATACGCGTACGACCGAGCAAGTCGTCAGATTTGACTGTCAGGAACTCCTGCAGAGTATGGGCAGCACCGTAGGCTTCCATCGCCCACACTTCCATCTCTCCAAGACGCTGACCACCGAACTGAGCTTTACCACCCAGTGGTTGCTGAGTAACGAGCGAGTAAGGTCCGATCGAACGAGCGTGGATCTTCTCATCAACCAAGTGGTGCAGCTTGAGTACGTACATGACCCCTACGGTCACCCTGTTATCAAACTTGCTACCGGTCCGGCCGTCGTACAGATCAACCTGACCATCTTCGTTTAGACCAGCTAAGCGTAAATGGCTCTTGATCTCGCCCTCATTGGCGCCGTCAAATACCGGGTTGGCGAAGTGAACACCCTCACGGTACTTGCGCACAAAGGCCTTAAGCTGATCATCCGTGGCCGACTTCACAAAGGCCTTAACCTCTGCGTCGTCCCAGATTTTAAGAATGTATTCCTCGACGCCCTTCCGATCGAAGGAAGCTTCAATCATCTCGTTTAGACGCTCGCCAATACCCTTCGCCGCCCAACCCAAGTGGGTCTCAAGAATCTGACCGATGTTCATCCGTGACGGAACGCCAAGCGGGTTTAACACCACATCTACCGGCCTACCGCTCTCGAGGAACGGCATGTCTTCTTCTGGTAGAATCCTGGAGACAACACCCTTGTTACCGTGACGACCTGCCATCTTATCGCCAACCTGAAGCTTACGCTTAATGGCGATGTAGACTTTGACCATCTTAATCACGCCAGGAGGTAATTCATCCCCCTTCTTGATCTTCTTGATTTGCTCTTCGGTCATGAAGCGGATCAAGTTGATCTTATCGCGCAAGTTATCCAGAGCTTTACGGAGTAGGCCGTTTTTCTCGGCGCTCTTCAGGCTCAGTTGTTCCCACAAGACGTAGTCAAGGGATTCGAGGAAGGCCAGATCAACGACCGTGCCCTTCTTAACAACAACGTCACCGCTGTCCTTGCCTTTAACGTCGGCCGCCAAGGTATCACTACCAGAGATTCGCGCCATCTTACGGATAGCGGAGTCTTTGATGATGTTGATACGGTCGGTCTCGTCCTTACGTAGCTTTTGAATCTCAGCTTCTTCGATCTGAGTCGAGCGCACGTCTTTATCAGCACCTGCACGGGCGAAAACCTTCGCGCCGATAACGGTACCAACTACGCCCGGAGGAACCCGTAGCGAGGTGTCGCGAACGTCCCCGGCCTTCTCACCGAAGATAGCGCGCAGCAGTTTCTCTTCGGGCGTCAGCTGAGTTTCGCCTTTAGGAGTGATCTTGCCGACCAGAATATCGTTTGGCTGAACTTCGGCGCCGATGCGGATGATACCCGCCTCATCGAGATTGCGAAGTGCATCTTCACCGACATTCGGGATGTCACTAGTGATCTCTTCCTGACCCAACTTGGTATCACGCGAGATACACTC
>Ga0078894_10001106_pt1 | contig 19803 bp, 14 predicted proteins | sample LauGreSu1BDMLBSD_2_FD_67506 | JGI IMG/M metagenome (GOLD analysis project Ga0078894, IMG submission 67506) | Freshwater lake microbial communities from Lake Michigan, USA - Su13.BD.MLB.SD (version 4) (version 4) | ecosystem: Environmental > Aquatic > Freshwater > Lake | place: Lake Michigan... | reverse complement strand
GATTCTTCGTATATTTTGGTTGGTTCATCACCCACGCGATTTTCAATCTCCAATTTATCCAACGGAACCACATATACGATTTACATGAAAGCCTATAATGCCGCCGGAAATACACTCGTTGCGTCAAACACAGTAGCGATCCCAAGAACGGTTCCTGGCGCTCCTCGGATAATGTCAACTACATTCGGAGATACGATAATTGATATTTCATTTATTGAACCTGTAAGCAATGGTGGAAACGCAATTACAAACTATTGGTATTCATTTTATCCTGATTCATCCTATAGCCTAATTGGTACAATCCCAACTATATATAGAGTATCCGGTTTAAGAAACGGAACATCTTATACCATTTATTTGAAAGCATCCAACGATGCCGGAAATACGTTCGTAGCATCAAACACCACTGCAATTCCAAAAACGTTTCCTGGAGCACCAGTAATAAACGCGTTGACAGCAGGAGACCAAATAGTAGATATTTCGTTTAGTGCCCCTCTCGATGACGGCGGAAACACAATCACAGACTACGCATATTCGTTTTATTCGGATTCTTCCTATGTTTCGATGGGACCGACTCCTCGTACATATACAGTTACTGGATTAACCAACGGCGCAACCTATACGTTTTATTTGAGAGCAACCAATTCAGTTGGAAATACAATTATTCCGTCAAATGCTACTATATCACCATTGTCTATTCCAGGGGCTCCGGTTATAAGGGCAACTACTCCCGGAAATACCACCATTGATATTTCTTTCGCGGCACCCATCAATATTGGCGGAAGTGTCATTACGGATTACAAGTATTCGTTTTATTCAGATTCATCGTATGTGTCAGTTGGGGCATCTCCCACGGTGATTTCGTTATCCAACTTAAACAATGGAACACCCTATACCATTTATTTGAAAGCGACCAACGCTGCCGGAGATACAGCCATCGCGTCAAGTACCACGGCAACCCCAAGAACTTTCCCGGATGCGCCCATTATAAACACATTGATACCCAAGGATTCCGCCATTGATATTTCATTCAATGCTCCTACCGACAACGGTGGAAACGCCATCACGGATTACAAGTATTCGCTTTATCCGGATTCATCCTATAGTTCCATGGGGTCAACACCCACTACCTATACGGTTCCTGGATTAGACAATGGAAATACGTATACCATTTATTTGAAAGCGACCAATGCTGCCGGAGATACATTAATTGCCTCCAACTCTACGGCTATTCCAAGAACCGTTCCTGGCGCACCAATCATCACCGACGTTATTCTCGGAAATACAACCGTTGATATTTCGTTCAATGCTCCTTCGTTTGATGGAGGAAACGCCATCACCGAGTACAAGTATTCGCTTTATCCTGTAGATTCTTCGTATATTTTGGTTGGTTCATCACCCACTCGATTTCAAATCCCTGGATTAACCAATGGAAACTCCTATACCATTTACATGAAAGCCTATAATGCCGCCGGAAACACAATCATTGCGTCAAATGTAGTAGCGATTCCAAGAACGGTACCAGATGCCCCCGATATTCGAGCGGTTACACTCAAAAATGCCGCGGTTGATATTTCTTTCGGAGCACCCGCTAACAACGGTGGAAACGCCATTACAAACTATTGGTATTCGCTTTATCCGGCGGATTCCTCGTATGTTTCAGTTGGGTCAACACCAAGAGTGTTTTCGGTTACCGATTTGTCCAACGGAATATCCTATACGATTTACATGAAAGCGACCAACGCGGCTGGAAACACTAATACTGCGTCATCCGTGACTGCAATTCCGCGAACGGTTCCGGATGCGCCCGTTATAAATACATTGATACCCAAGGCCTCCGCCATTGATATTTCCTTCAATGCTCCTGCGTTCAACGGCGGGAATGCCATCACCGATTACAAATATTCGCTTTATCCAGATACCTCGTATAATTCCATGGGGTCAACACCCACAACATACACAGTCTCACCATTATCCAACGGAACATCCTATACGATTTATTTGAAAGCGACCAACGCTGCTGGAGATACATTGATAGCGTCTAATTCTTCGGCAATTCCAAGAACAGTGCCAGGTGCTCCCATTATTCGAGCAGTCACCCTTAAAAATACGGCAATTGATATTTCGTTTGGAGCCCCTGCCGACGACGGCGGAAACGCTATAACAGATTATGCTTATTCATTTTTCCTAGATTCATCCTATAATTCAGTTGGGTCGACACCAAGAGTGTTTCCAATTACCGATTTGTCTAACGGAATATCCTATACGATTTACATGAAAGCATATAACGCGGCTGGAAACACTCTAATAGCATCCAACACTACGGCTATTCCAAGAACGGTTCCAGATGCTCCCATTATAAATACATTGACGCCCAAAAACGCCGCGATTGATATTACATTCAGTGCTCCTGCTTTCAACGGTGGAAATGCCATTACGGATTACAAGTATTCGCTTTATCCAGATACCTCGTATAATTCCATGGGGTCAACACCCACTACCTATACGGTTTCCAATTTATCCAATGGAAACACTTATACCATTTATTTGAAAGCGACCAACGCTGCCGGTGATACATTAATCGCCTCCAACGCTATAGCTGTTCCACGAACAGTTCCAAACGCACCAATCATAACGACCTTTATACCAGGAAATAGAACGATTGATATTTCGTTTAACGCTCCTTCCTTTGATGGAGGAAACGCCATTACCGATTATGCGTATTCGTTTTTCCCAGATACTTCATATAATTCGATTGGGCCACTTCCTATTCAATATCAAATTTCCAATTTAACCAATGGAACACCCTATACGATTTACTTGAAAGCCTATAATGCCGCCGGAAATACAACCATTGCGTCAAACGCAGTCGCGATTCCAAGAACCGTCCCCGATGCTCCCATTATAAATAGATTGGTACCCAAAAACGGTGCCATTGATATTTCGTTTAGTGCTCCTGCTGTCAACGGTGGAAACGCAATCACCGATTACAAGTATTCGTTTTACCCAGATTCGTCCTATAATTCCATGGGCGCAAATCCCACTACGTATACGGTTACTGGTTTATCCAATGGAAACACTTATACCATTTATTTGAAAGCGACCAACGCAGCAGGAAATACATTCGTTGCCTCAAGCGCCATCGCTATTCCGAGAACCGTTCCGGGCGCACCAATCATCACCACGTTTATTCCCGGAAATAGAACCATTGATATTTCATTTAACGCTCCTTCCTTTGATGGAGGAAACGCAATCACCGATTATGCGTATTCGTTTTTCCCAGATACTTCGTATAATTCAATTGGTCCTGTCCCGATTCAATATCAAATCACGGATTTATCCAACGGGACACCCTATACGATTTATTTGAAAGCCTATAATGCGGCAGGAAACACAATCATTGCGTCAAACGCAGTTGCTATTCCTAGAACGGTTCCTGGTGCCCCCGAGATAAAGGCAGTTACTCTCAAAGATTCAGCGATTGATATTTCGTTCGGTGCCCCTCTCAATGACGGTGGAAATGCCATTACCGAATACAAGTATTCGTATTTCCAAGATTCGGCGTATATTTCCATGGGCTCAACCCCCACTACATACACAGTGTCACCATTGACCAATGGAATATCCTATACCATTTATTTGAAAGCCTATAATGCGGCCGGAAACACTATTACATCGTCATCTGTGACCGCAATTCCAAGAACGGTTCCTGGTGCTCCTATTATAAATACATTGGTACCCAAAAACGGGGCAATTGATATTTCGTTCAACGCACCGGCAAGCAATGGCGGAAATGCCATAACCGAATACAAGTATTCGCTTTACCCGGATTCGTCGTATAATTCGATGGGTCCGACGCCTACCACATATCCAGTACCTGGATTGACCAACGGAACACCCTATACGATATATCTGAAAGCCTATAATGCCGCCGGAAATACAGTGATCGCGTCAAGCGGAGTCGTGACTCCGAGAACGGTTCCTGGCGCTCCAGTGATAAACGCAGTTACTGTCGGAAATACGATCATTGATATTTCATTTGGAGCACCCATAAGCAACGGTGGAAACACAATTACAAACTATTGGTATTCGTTTTACCCGGATTCGTCGTATAATTTGATTGGGCCATCTCCAACAACATATACCGTGTCTAGATTAACGAACGGAACATCCTATACGATTTATTTGAAAGCATCCAACGCGGCTGGAAATACTGTCACAGCATCGAGTGTGACCGCTATTCCCAAAACGTTCCCTAGGGCTCCCATCATCACATCGTCTACTCCCGGAAACAGTTCTATTACGATTTCGTTTAGTGATCCATCCGACAACGGTGGAAACGCAATCACCGGATATAGTTATTCGTATTACCCGGATTCATCGTATAATTTCATTGGGCCATCTCCAACAACGTTTTCATTATCCGGATTAACCAATGGACAGTCTTATACGGTGTATTTGAAAGCGACCAACTCGGTCGGAAGTACGTTGGTTCCATCAAGCACAACGCTAACCCCTAGAACGGTTCCAACCGCACCAAGAATTGATACCATTGTACCAATCGATTCTGCTCTTCAAGTATCTATATTACCTCCCTCAAATAATGGCGGAAGTTCCATTACTGGATATTATTATACAGTGGACGGCGGGTCACCGGTGTTTGGCTCAACCGCAATCAATACCGTGTTTAACATTCCGAATTTAATAAATGGAACTTCATATGCGATTGCTGTATTGGCCGAAAACGCGGCAGGATTATCGGTTGCTTCGGCCAGTGTATCGAGTGTTCCATATACAGTGCCAGGTAGTCCATTAGTAAACAATATAGTGTATGCTCCAAACACCATCACACTGACGGTGAATGAGCCTTCCACTGGTGGAAGCGCGATTACTGGATATTATTACGAAATTGGGAATAGTGGTATTCTACCTCTAGGAAGTGTTGCCGGTATATCGTATACAATCGCTGGGTTGACAAATAGTCGCAATACTACGGTGTATATTTATGCCCAAAACGCGGCAGGTTATTCAGTACCCTTTATCATCCTATCTCAGAATGTGTCCGACGAACCAGAGAATGTTCCCAATATTATTCGGTTTCGTAGTGCGTTTTCTAACAACTTGGCATATTATAAACCGGGTTCATTATCGACAAGTGGAGGTGGTTCAGGCGTAACAAACGCCCGAGCAATAAAATTACGAACATAAACTCATGTGAACAAGTCATAATGATACTATAAATCGTTTTATTTTCTATATAGGAATTTCATATATAGAAATCTATCCTATCGCGCTTCAACGCCATTGTCCAACATGAGTATACGCCAAATATCGGAGATAATAAAATAGTACGATGGATAAATACAGCGCAAACATATTCGACGATGAATACAGTAATAATTTCCCTATATTCTTATAGTGAATCTGAATACGATTCTCGGTGTCGTCTGACATGGATGTTTTTTTACGAGCATAAGACACTACATTGTGAAGAAATCCGGACGCGAAGCGGGAGGAGTTTGAAGAAACTCTGGAGAACGTAGTTCGAAAGAGTTTGATATTGTAGACTTTATGTAAAACTACTACGTTGGTAGCAAACAGTAAAGGTATAATGATAAACGTTTCGGAATAAAAAGGCAATTCCCACATCAATCCAAAAAAGAATCCCATGAATGATTTGGGGTCCGTTCCGATTTGTTCCGTATATCGCGCAATATAATAATACGTTTTGTAAAAATGGGATATAAAGCCGACGTATTCCGGTGAATAGGCGCAATTTTCACAAACAATATAGTGTAGTTTCATTAATATGCGAGGTGTTTCTTGTTGTCCGGTTTTAATCACTTGATGGAATGTTTTATCAAAATCGAAAATCATATAATCTCCGCGATTGATTTTGTGTGTGAGATTAAAATGGATAAAGTTGGTGATAGTATCATTGTTATTGTTGGTTAATCCAATGATGACACGATAAAGCGAAATGCCTTGAAAGTTATATAGGATACAATCGCGATGGGGTATGAGGTTTGCAGCAGCACCATACAATCGGTCGTTTTGGAAATTTGGTTTCGGGTTAGAATAGTATAATTCATTCATTTCGGGCACATACTGACGAATACAGCGACTCGTATGATTACACATTGTATTCCAAAACGCGCTGTATTGGATTTTATCAAACTGTGATTTCATAGAACGAGATAAATCGGTGTAATACGTATGGTAAGTAGTCGTTGATTTATCGGGAATCATAGTATCGTATTTTGCGGAAATATCATCTAAAATAGGATGTAAATTCTCTGGCAATTTACCGATTCCGACATTTCCTTCTATAGCGTCTTTATGTGTAAATACGCTGGTCATTATACAATTACCTTCATATTTTTTAAATCACATTTCTATTTATAACTTTTACAATTGTGATTTTTGTAATTTTACAATAAATGTTCACGTGTACAAAAATACGCAAAGTTGAGTCGGGACTGTGCGTCCATAGTTCTTTACAAAAAAATATACATTGATTATATACCCACTCTCTGGAGTTATTTCCATTTATACCCGATGAAATATCAAAAATGTAAAAATGGAACACGTAAAAACAAAAACGAAGATTGTGTTGATAAAACAGGAAATATTGTTGTTCGACGGGAAGACCGTATCGAAATGCCTGATTCGTTGCCTAAACCAGAATCGAATGTTGCTATGGGTCCAGCCGAAAACGTAAGTCCAGTGGTAAACGTAAGTCCAGTGGTAAACGTAAGCCCTATTATCGACAAAAAAACACGAAAACGTCGGCCAAAGGCTGTGCCTGAGCCAATGCTAGAGCCAAAAGCAGTTGTGCCAGAACCACTACAACCAGAATCTGAACCAGTACAACCAGAACCCATACAACAAGAATCCGACGTTTTGCGAAGTATTCTGGAGACGAAGTCGAAGGAATACGAGGAAACTCCAGAGAACGTAGTTCGTCGGAGTTTGACAAATGTTCCGAAAGTGGCTGAAATGGTAGAACCGCTGAATAAAAAAACAAAGAAACTCGGTATGAATGCGTTTTTAGCCGAAAAAGAACGATTAGAATACTCTCGACAATCAGACACTACCACGTCTAACGTCAATGATTTCCTATATCCTACTTTGGACGACCCACTATTCAACGTCAAACTCGCCCAAAAAAAGGAATTCCAAGAAACCAAATTCGACGGCACAATATACGATATAGCAAAACAATCCGACGCTCTATGTCAGTCTAAATTCGAATTAATGCCTCATCAATTGTTTGTGAAAAACTTTTTATCCATCCAAACACCATACAATAGTTTGTTGCTATATCACGGTCTAGGAACGGGCAAAACGTGTAGCGCAATCGGGGTTGCCGAAGAAATGCGCCGATATATGGCACAAGTCGGAATCCGCGATAAAATCATCGTAGTTGCGTCCCCCAACGTTCAAGGCAACTTCAAGTCGCAATTGTTCGACGAATCCAAATTGATACAAATACCCAACGTATCGAATCCGGAAGAATATACGTGGAACATTGAGACGTGTGTGGGCGATTCGTTATTGCGCGAGATTGACCCGAATAGTGTGCGCAATATTCCCCGTGAAAAAATCGTGTCCAACATAAACGCCATCATTTCGACATGGTATGAGTTTATGGGATATGGCCAATTAGCCAACTATATTTCAAACAGCACGAAAGTAGGCGAAGAAACCGGTTTTTCGGCGGACGAACGTCGTGCGATGGAATTAAAGAAAATCCGCGCGGTGTTTAATCATAAATGTATCATTATTGACGAAGTTCACAATATCAGTCAAACCGAAGACAACAAACACAAAACAACGGGGGCATTATTGATGCAGGTCGCGAAATACGCCATCAATATGCGTCTATTGTTGTTGTCCGCGACTCCAATGTTTGATTCCTATAAAGAAATCATTTGGCTGACCAATTTAATGAATGCCAACGACAAACGCTCCCTCATCGATGCCGGTGATGTATTCGACGCTTCGGGCAATTTCCGTGAATCAGAACCGCAAGAAACGGAGCCAAAAGAAAAGGGACATAAGGAATCGGGAAGAGAATTGCTCATCCGAAAACTAACGGGATATGTCTCGTATGTGCGTGGTGAAAATCCATATACGTTTCCGTTTCGGGTATATCCGGATGTGTTTGCCAAAGACCATACATTTGCTTCGGGAATACCATATCCGGAAATTCAGGTCAATGAGAAACCGGTGCCACGACCACTCTCCCATATCAAAGTATATTTGAATACAGTAAAATCCGAGAGTTATCAGATGTTGGCGTATAAGTTTATTGTTCAGAATATCAAACAAACGGCGAAAAACGCATACGGCGAAATGCGCGAATTGAATAATTTCGATATGTTACAGAAACCCATTGAATGTTTAAATATGGTGTATCCTCACGCGGAATTCGAAAAGGCGATTCAACCACAAACACCAGAAATGGCGACACAAGGTCTACTAACCGTCGCGATTGGAGAAAACGGACTCAATCATATCATGACGTACCAGGACAAAGGTGTAAAGAATCAATTCGAGTATAAATCGGGAGTCGTGGAAAAATACGGTAGAGTGTTTTCTCCTGAAATACTCCCGAAATATTCCCAAAAGATTGCCAATATCTGTCGGAAAATTCAAGAGTCGGAGGGAATTGTATTGATTTATTCGCAGTATATTGACGGAGGCGTGGTGCCGATTGCCCTTGCGTTGGAGGAAATGGGGTTCGCGAAACACCAAAACCGTTCGCTCTTTAAAAAACCGCCATGTGAACCACTCGACGCTACTACGATGCTTCCAAAATCGAGAGTACCGGATGCCGATTTCCGCCAAGCGTCGTATATTATGATTACGGGCGACAAACTGTATTCACCCAACAATACCGCCGAAATTGCGTATGCCAAACAAAAAGAAAACAAAGACGGGTCGAAAATCAAAGTCATTATTATTTCGAAAGCGGGGTCGGAAGGGTTGGATTTCAAGTATATTCGCCAAATCCATATCGTGGAACCGTGGTTTAATATGAATCGTATTGAACAAATTATCGGGAGAGGTGTACGTAATTTGAGTCATTGTGGACTCCCGTTTGAACAACGCAATGTCCAGATATATTTACACGGAACACTCTTGGAAGGTGAGAAAGAAGAGGCGGTGGATTTGTATGTCTATCGTATTGCCGAGAAAAAAGCACTCCAAATAGGGAAAGTTTCGAGAGTATTGAAAACCATTGCTACGGATTGTATTTTAAACGTGGGACAAACCAATATGACGGCGGAAAAACTAATGTCGATTGTCGCCAACCAAAAGGTCGAAATCCGACTCTCGACAAAAGAGACAATACCTTTCCGCGTAGGCGACCAACCCTTCACCGATATTTGCGATTATATGGATACGTGTGATTATGTATGTTCTCCCACGAAAGAAATTGCCGAACAGGATATTGTATCTACAACGTATTCCGAGAATTTCGCCAAATCGAATATATATGCCGTATCGAAACGTATTCGCGATTTATTTCGAGAGTCGCACATATACAAACGCGACCAACTCTTAAACGCAATCCAAATCCGCAAACCGTATCCGATTGAACATATTTATTATACACTCTCGATGTTTATACAAAACAAACAGGATTACTTGATGGATAAATATGGTCGTGTTGGATTTCTGGAGAATCGTGGAGAGTATTATGTGTTTCAACCGATTGAAATTAGCGATGAAAAATCGTCGATATTCGAGAGAAGTGTTCCCGTGAAATACAAACGCGACCATTTGACTCTCGAATTACCTCAACGAGGACAGTTTCCACAAGAAGAATCGTCCAATGTAGATATGACAGTAGATGCCCCGATTGTTCCAACTACAACGATGAAGGACGGAACGATAAATAAAACAACGATGAAAGAAACCGCCGACATGAACGCCTCGGCCATTATACAACGTATAATCGACCAATTTCGAATTACGGAAGAACCGAGAGAAACCAAAGGGTTGGACAAGAACTGGTATAAAAACGCGAGCAATGTGTTGGAAATACTTCGTTCGGAATACGGTATTTCTCAGGAAATACTCTCGAAATATATCGTGTATCATAGTTTGGATGAAATGTCATTTCAAGAGAAACGAATACTAGTCAATCATTTTTATGGAAAATCGAGAGTATCTTCTAAAAACGAACACGAAACACGAATAATGGAATATTTCGACGAAAAAATCATGAAAACCGATTCGAAAAACCGAATGGGTATATTGTTGGCGAACAAGGACGAGGTGATATTGTTGATTCGGTCGTTGGACGATACCGAGCCGGAATGGGTCGTATCGGAAGAAGACGATATAAAGTATTTTAAAGATGACTTGGCGAAACATACCGTTGCCAAATCGCGACTCAATCGTATTATTGGGTATATTGTTAATTTCAAGGACAAAGAGATGGTGTTTAAATTCAAAGACATCACGCTGACACGGAACAAATTGGGTGCTCGATGCGATAGTGCCGGGAAAGCAGATATTCTCAAGATGTTGAACGCGGTGATTGCCTCTACATCGTTGAAAATGGAGTTAAACGCAGAGGAACCCAAAGAAATATATACACAAGAAAATACTGCCACATTATATCAACCGAGATTGTGTGTTATATTGGAGATGTTGTTGCGTGAATATACGAGAGTCGGTAAAAACAAACGCGTCTATTTTTTAACACCGGAACAAACCATTTTGGGCGAAATCACTCGATACACTACGGCAAACGCTTAAACCGAAAAAATCCTAAACCGAAAAACCTACCCCACGCGTAGCCAGACCCAATAAAATTGATTTGCTTTTTATTTTGGTGTATATATGACAACAACACAACAACACAACCATATACGCAAACTCTAAACTCACGACAATGAATCCAGTCTTCAAAGACGCTTATTACCCCCTGGCTTTCAGTCAAGCCGAAACAAACAGGATTATTAACAATCGCAACAATTTTGCCGATACTCACAGAATACTCAAGCACAAGTCGTTTAGTCAGGCTTCGAGAGATATTCGCAAACTCGTTCACGATCAGAGATCAAAAAACACCCGGGTGTATGATCACATAGAAATCTATAAGACGGTAAGCGGTGACACCATTTTGGTTGTATCGCCCTACGGCAAAATGTCGCCGGAGGAATTAGCGAACGATCGTTTGTTTGGCACACAGTTCATCGAAACAGATGACTTGTATGGCAACGGAACGACCACCTACTACAAGATAATCCAATACCGCCGTTAACCTAAGAAAGAAATCATGAAATGGACTGCCTAGACATATAACCGAAAAAATATAACCAAAAACAAAATAAAAAAGGAGGGGGAACCCTCATTTTTTATTTCAACAAGCGTATAATGATACGTCGGACAACACACATAAAATGAAGTAAATATATCTAAAATTTATCATATTCTTCCTGTCGAGATAAAAATACATTCATTATTTCATCACTATTTTGTATTTCTTCGATTGAATCACATAATTCGTTTTGCCAATCGTAGGTATCATAAAACACATCTTCTTGTAAAAGACGAATCACTGAATATCCATTCTCATTTGCGCATTTTTCTTTGTATTTATCGTTTTCAAATTGTTCTTCTGGAGATGACCAATTTGCTATTTGTTGGAAATGTTGTGGTCCATCCACTTCAATAATGATTTTATGTTCTGGAATACAAAAGTCGAATGGAAGACATAATAGTTTTTTACACCATTCTTGTTTGTATTGGGTTATAAGTGTAGGATATAACGGCAGTAGGTTTTCGTATACCTTTCCTTCGGTTTTATTTACACACCTAGGACAACCTGATTTTGATCTGGTATGATCTTCTGGGGATTGTAAGAATTCTCCGTGTTTTTTACAAATAATAATTATTTTTTCACGCGTGTTTTTATAATCCACTTTAGAATAATCATATTTATCACCGTGAACGTCTTTTGCTTCTTGAATAAATTGTTCTAATGTTTTTCGACTTTTGTCAGCAGATAAAATCAATCCACACTGATAACAACCATTATGATTTAAATGTTCTGCTGGTTTTTGTAAAAACTCACCGTGTATTTTACAAATAATAATTACAGGTTTTTTACTTTCTTTATAATCGACTTTGGAATATTCGTATTTGTCTCCGTGAATCGTTCGTGATTTTTGTATAAATTCTTCTGTGTTTGATGATAATTTCATAGATACTGTTTTTTTACCACATTTATAACATCCTTGCCGTAATAAATGGCAATTCGGTTTCATTTCAAACTCGCCGTGTTCTGCACAACCAAGAATCACTTTTGTATGTGCCCCTTTATATTCTACTTTGGAATAGTCGTATTTGTCTCCGTGTAATTTTCTAGCATCAGTTATGAATTCTTCGCGCGTCTTTAACATATTGTTTGCGCATTTATAGCAACCTTGTCCACTTAAATGGCTACTTGGAACTTGTTCTATTTCGCCGTGGGTTTCACAAATTATAATGATTTTGGTGGAAGAATTTTTATATTCAACTTTGGAATAATCATATTTGTCTCCGTGAATTTGTCTTGCTTGTTTTATGAATTGTTCGTTTGTTTTATAAAATCCCCTACATTTGGGACAATTGTAACCATTTAAATGACAATTTGGTTTTTGTTCATAATCCCCACATTTTGAACAACCAATAATTATCTTTGTAAATGCATTTTTATAATCGACTTTCGAATAATCGTATTTATCTCCGTGAACTAATTTTGCGCGTTTAATGAATTCTGATGTATCGAGTCTTACTCCTCCAGCGCATGTTGGACAATTTACACCATTTAAATGATTATTTGGACACTGTAAAAATTCGCCGTGTTCTTTACAAATAATAATTACTTTGGCAGACGATGTTTTATAATCGACTTTGGAATAGTCATATTTATTTCCGTGTGTTTGTATTGCGTCTAGTATGAATTGTTCGGTTGTTTTTCTGTTGGGCATTTTACTACATAATACTATCATTCATATTTTATATTGATTCATGATTACTATAAAATACATACCTACACACACGAAGGCGATAACACAAATATACCATAGTATACATAGATGTTTGTGGTTGGCACCGTAAATATTCTCGAATTTTGTGAAAATGATTTATAGACATATACCAAATGTATATATCTATACACCTATAATGTCGAGAATTGTAGAACAATCTCAACACGAAGGAATTCGCCAATTATTTGAACGAGTCGACCGAATGGAAATGATGTTGAAATCACTTGAACATGCGGAGATTTGTTTTGATGGTACGACATATATTCATAGTTATCCAATCGGAACAAAGGTATTGCCCGTTATAAACGGAGTTCAAATGTCCGAAAAATCGTGGAATAAGATAAAACATTTCTATCAACTAGAAGAACTTACCTTAAACAATTGTCAACAACGTCGTTTAACCGATAAACCGATTCCTGAAATGGTCTCTAGTTCTAGTGTAAAAAAACTAACATTAATCGCTTGTCCTTCATTCTCCGACCCTATATTTATAAAAAATTTCCCGAATCTACGAGAATTGTATATAAACGGAATGCCCGCACTAAACTCACAATTTGTGTTAATACTTCGTTCGATTAACCATAAATTAACGAAACTTACATTTGAGAACTGTCATGGGTTAAACAAAACAGAAATTCAAGAGTATTGTACACAAAATGGAATTCAATTAAAAATACTGTGAAGTATTCCGGAGACGACGAAACGCAACTGCCTTTGGAGTTTGTAGTAAATTACACAAACTTTTGATTCGGACCATTATGGCATTTGTAGACAATCATTTTTCCGTTTTTATATTTACCACCTTCTACATCCATGCATTTTCTGGTTCCGACGTTTCTATATCGGCCTCGTTTGTCTAATACCCATTTTTGCTTTTTGGATTTGGAGCATTTTTTCTGAACAATTTTTCGAGAAGACGACGACAAACATTTTCCAGAAACGACGGATTTAATGCGTTTTGTTCGGCGATTATATCTAAACTGTTGATTCGGTCCTCCGTGGCATTTGTACGTTATAAGTTGAGTATTACTGCTACATGTTCCACTGGGAACATCTAGACAATATGATTTGTCGTTTATTGGACGAAACATCATTTTATTCATATATTTATTGGTAAGAAATTATTTCAAGATTTACGGAGTCCTGATTGCATAGTACAATGTATCCTTTTGTTTATCGTAAATACTCTCGAATTTTGTAAAAATCATTAGACATTGGATACAATAAACAGAAACGTCAACGTCGCCAACACGTGTGTGATGGTATGTATATTCGTAGAAAGAGTCCGAAGATAGTATGACATATATGTGGTATATGGATTATAGCAAAAGATATCGTCGTGTAATTGAGGATGTTCTTCCAGTTCGGGTGGGTCGCAGAGATACGCAAGTTTACTGACGAAAAACACAACAATACAAAATATCAAAACACCGAGAGTCAGTTTTTTTCGTAGTTGTTGAATCCGAATAACATAATATATATAGACTACAACCAATATACACATCATAATCCGGTCAGCGAGTTTCGCCCAATAATTCGAAATGCCGTGGTTAATGATCGATGTAGCAATACCAGTATACGTAAAAACATATAATAACCATAAATCGGCTTGATAAAAACCGAGAGAAAATAGAATCATTACAATTCCATTCGCCAATGACGAATACAAAAGTTGCGTATTCATGGATTCATGTGAGCAGTATATATTATACGTACGGATTGTTTGTGAAGTATTCCGCTTGCGTAGTGGAATGCGAAGTCGAAGGAATACGAGCGATTTACGGAGTCCGTTGGACGCAGTAAATTGTACGTATCATATGTTTAGTGTGTTAAAAATATGTATGATAGATTCACACAATATGTATGAATTTGACCTGGTTATGTGGCTATACTACGTGAATATGTAGTCGGGAACACAACGGGTTTATAAATGAGGGATTTTTTAAATACAGTATTACACGCGTTACATTTACATTCAGTATCGTTTATGAGAAAAAATCGGCCTGCCATATTCGGGGTGTTGCCGATGGCTTGACATATAGGACAATCATAGTTGCTTTTTGTGCCGTAAGAAAAAGACGAACCCATTTGGATAGGTATCCTTACTATCACGTGTTTATATTTGTTTATAAATTATAAAGTCGTTCGCGGGACTAAAGGCGTTCATACGCCATGTTTATAGATATATTTATTTACGTGCTTTTCTACTTTTGCGTCCTTTTTTACCACCATGGCCGATATATTCAATATCCTTTTCACCGTTTTCATCTAGTACTACTTTATATTTTTCCGCTACTCCTTCTTGATTACCCGGGTCTCGTACAATTATATCGCCCTCATTTACATCATCTACCTCCAACATATCACGAACATTGATTCCGTCTGGAGAAGTATGTGTTTTATGAGTATGTGGAGCAGGCGTTTTATACGCACGGTTTGTAGGCGTACGTGCTGTAGGTGTTCTATGAGTACGCGTACGTGCGGTAGGTGTACGTGCTGTAGGTGTTCTATGACGAGTACGTTTTATAGGTGTTCTATGAATACTTTTTGTAGGTGTTTGACGACTACGTTTTGCCATATATTATTTAACCATATATTTTTCAGTAAACCGTGATTTTGAAATACAAAGAACATCTAAATATATGATTTTCGAGAGTATTTTACAAACATGGATAAAAAATTGATTTCTTCATACTCTCGAAATTCGTATGTATCGGATCTTTTTATTAGTATATTTATAAAATGTCGCATATCCGAAAACGAATCCAAACGGCGAAATTGTACGAAGACGAAATGGATTTCGAACTCGAATACGCGAAACAAGAACGTATTGTCGAAGAACGAGTCCGTATAGCGAATATAAAATCGAGAGTCCATGAATTAGCGTGTAGTCCGAAATGGGCAACAGACCATTCTATGTTATCGACATCATCAATACCGACGATGACGATGCAAAATTGAAACAAAATACAAAAGCCGAAACAGATATAAAATATATATCGTACTATATTATTAAACCAGAAACCCGAAAGAACTCAAAATGAGCACACTTGCCGAATTTACTAGACAATCGAATACTATCCAACAGCCAAAACCCGCTCAACAATCTGCGCCAACCTATGGCGTATATGTTCGTTCGCTATTGACGATGAAAGTGTCATTGAAAATCACCGAAATTGGTAGACAAGTGAAGCAAAATTTAGAACGCAAAATTGTGAAACAAACCGAAGGCAAGTGTATTCCACAGGGGTTTATTCGTCCGAATTCGGTGCGTATTGTCAGTTATTCGAGTGGAAATGTGAGCGGAGATAGTGTGGAATTTGCTACAGTATATGAATGTTTGGTTTGTCATCCGGTGGAAAATATGATTGTGGACTGTACTACTAAAACCATTACTAAAGCGGGTATTCACGCGGAAGTGATCACTGATGAAAACGTGATTCCATTGACGATTTTCGTGGCGAGAGACCATAACTATACCAACCGCGATTTCGACCGTATCAAAGAAAACATGAACATCAAGGTGCGTATTTTAGGAATTCGATATGAATTGAATGACCCCTATATTTGTGCCATCGGAATGTTGGTGAATCCCAACGCGGAAAAACGCCGACATCAACCGACAACGACCAATCGCGTGTTGGTTTCGGAAGAGGACGCGGATGCCGGGGATATCATCGAAAACCCTACGGATTCCGACGACGAGGCATAGAGACAAGATAAAGTCTCCAGAAAATCAAAACCCCCAAAAATATAAAAAATATAAAAATAACAACGAAATGTAAAACAAATAGAATGGTGTTTCTATTTGTTTTTTTATTATAAAAAATTGATTTGTTTCTTATTCAGTAGATAGAAATGTATATAGTATAGAAATGGATTCTCGCATAGTCTATACATCTGCAGTTGTAATACAAAAATGGTGGAAACAACATACTTCAACAAGAGCCCTAAAAACAATACTCAATTACTTATTGAGTGTACTAACGAAAGATGATTTACAAGAATTATCGAATAAATGTGCGTCCATTACTAACAAATGTAAAGGAGATGGGGCTGGATTAACTGGAGGAACACTAATTGATATGTTTCTATGTGCGTTTTTAAAAGATAAAATACCACAATATACCGAAAATCATACAGGTGAATGTGATATGAATATTTGTGATATTCCATTGTCTTTAAAAAAAATTAATGGTAAATCTACGATTGCGCTAGACTGGTCTAAGAATGATAAAGTCGGAAAAAGAGAATATTTTAGTTGTGGTATTATGATAATAAACCTAAAATCAGATAAATGGTGGAGAAAAAATCCAACTGAAATAGTGTCTAAAATAAAAATAACATATAATGATACAATCCCATCGGGCATATATATAATTGATAAACAGTTTTGTAAATATTATATTCATTTTACCACAAATAATAAAACAAATACACTTATCGAGAGTCAATATTTATATATAATGTTGAAACGTAGTATCTCATTGAAATATTGGATTGAATTACCAATACCGGATAACACGGTCGAGTTTAACATACTCAATGCGTTTTCATAATAAAGGTTCATTCAATATCAAGAATCTAGCACTTTGTTCAATCATTTTCACATTTACGGAATTTCCGACTTGTTTATATATTTTTTTTTCGTTAAAGGTGAATGTATCTGGAAACGATTGTAATCGTAATAACTCTCTGGCTGTTAATTTTCGACTCTCCGGCCCATATATGGGTATCATCGACATCGCCACTAATGTCGGTATATAATCACATCGTTTTACGCGAATACCTGAACCACGCGCTGTCCATAAAACGGTATCCATACCATCATTCTTCAATAAATCGCCGGCTTGCCATTCGAATTTTCGAACGGCACCAATCCAATTTGTATTAGCGCGTGATTCAATTAACCAGTCATGTAACGCCGTTTTATTGCGCTCGAAGAACTCTCGATTACTATCAATCCACGATTTGTATTTTATATAAAATACATCTTTCGTATCGAACGAATTATCCCACCAATCTGTCCAAATGGGGAATTTTGGCATATGTATTTCGTGTTGTATAATAATTTTTATAAATGCGTTCCAAACAGTCTCTACCTCTTTTAACTTGCCATTAATTTTGTATTTTTCGGTTTCCGATTTGTTGCAAATAAAATCCTTTATATGTTTTGTTAAATTCAGTTTTGGCGTTTTGGGAATAGATGGAATTGGAGGCAACTCGCCTGCGTTTTTTCGTTTACACATTATAATAACACGCTCCCGATTTTGTGGAATGTTAAAATGTAATGCGTTTAAAATGACGGGCACTTTGTATGTGTAATATCCCAGAGCGTCAATATTCTCGTAGATAACTTTCCACGTATTTCCTTCATCATGTGACGATAAGTTCCGGACATTTTCTAATAATAAATAGGTAGGATTATGTTTTTTTATAATATTACAAAGAATAAAGAATAAATTGCCTCTATCGTCATCGAATCCTTTTTGAAACCCCGCCTTGCTAAACGGTTGACAAGGAAACCCAGCACATAAAATATCAAATGGCGGTATGTCATTCACGTTTAATTTGGTAATATCACTGTGTGGTTTTATTCTATAATTTTCTTCATATGTTTTCCGACATTCTTCGTCAATATCACACGCAAATACACATTTACAATTCATATTTGTTAGTGCTTGATGAAATCCGCCAATTCCGCAAAACAAATCAATAAATCGTAAACCATTATATTGATTCGGCGATTCATTTATCACCATATTATCGGATATAGGTACAGATACTGGATGGATTGTATTTTCTGGAATTCGTTCGCGCAATAACGTAATCAATTCACTCTTGTTTTTGGACTTACATTTTGTAATTCCCACTTCGGCACACTTTATTAATAGTTCTTGCTTCGTCAATTTAGTAAAATCCATTTCGTTAAATATTATATTACAAGTTATATTATAATATTATTCTGGCGATTATTGTTTAATTCAATTTTATACCTTTTATTATACTCTATTTATACAATTTCAATATCATTGTTCAAAAAACACGCAAGTTTTTCACCGGCTTGGGCATAAAAGGTTGGGATTCTTGCTCCGTTGAAACAACTCGTATATTCCGGGTCGTATCGGAGTTTTCGTAATTTTTCACGAAGCGCGTTCACTTCTTCTTCGGTATCATTCCGGCCACTTTTGTCGCCCTTCTCTTCGATAATCATTGCGTCCACCAATAGTCCTTCGATTTCGTCAGCAGTAAGTCCTTCGGCGTTCGAGGTAGGAGTTCGGCGTCTAGGCGTTCGTGTATGGGTTGGTGTAGGAGTTCGCGAAAGAGTGTGCTGAGGACTGGGTGTGGGGGTTCGGCGATGTGTATTTTTATTGGTTTTGCGAATCGTTTTTGAAGGATGGGTTTTTCTCCCTCCGACCGAAGGATGGGTTTTTCTCCCTCCGACCGATTTATTTCGTTTGGAGTGTGAGCGGGCTGTTCTCTTCATCATACTATATACATACTAGATACATAATGATCATCTATCCAATTTACGGAGTCATCCGGACGTAGTAGTACATTTTGAAAAAAGCAACAAACAATACAAAAACAATATAAACATTTATATTATTGTATACTACTACATCCTCTGAATATGGACCTACTAAATACACACGATTTAGAATCGCTGAAACAGAAAATAGAAAAAATGAATAAAAAACATCACATTGAAATTTTAAAAATATTGAAACGGTTTCCAAATGTCAAA
>Ga0078894_10001105_pt1 | contig 19816 bp, 12 predicted proteins | sample LauGreSu1BDMLBSD_2_FD_67506 | JGI IMG/M metagenome (GOLD analysis project Ga0078894, IMG submission 67506) | Freshwater lake microbial communities from Lake Michigan, USA - Su13.BD.MLB.SD (version 4) (version 4) | ecosystem: Environmental > Aquatic > Freshwater > Lake | place: Lake Michigan... | reverse complement strand
GCCGGATGCCCGCGGCGAGCCCGAATGTCGTCGCGTGGCTCCCGCCGAAGGGCCCGAAGCCGAGCGGCGAGTTCATCCTCGTCACCGCCCACTACGACCACCTCGCGAACGCCCGCTCGGGCGACGACCGCATCTTCAACGGCGCCGACGACAACGCGAGCGGCGTCTGCGGCATGATCGCCGTCGCCGAGGCGCTGCGCGGCGACGCGCTCGATGCGGGCGTCGTCTTCGTCGCGTTCACCGGCGAGGAAGCCGGACTCGTCGGCAGCCGCGCGTTCCTCGAGGAGGAGACGCTGCCGCCCGCGCGCATCCGCGGCATGTTCAACATGGACATGATCTCGCGCCAGCCCGACGGCGCGATCCGCCTCGACGGCGGGCCGAAGGGCAAGATCCTCGTCGACCTCCTCGTGCGCCTCGCGCCGTCGGTGCCGATCGAGATGAGGGTGGACACGCACCCGGACTGGCTCATGCGAAGCGACCAGGGGCCGTTCCTCGGCGCGGGCATCCCCGCGGTCCTCTTCAGCTGCGAGGACCACGAGGACTACCACAAGGTCACCGACCACGCGGACAAGTCCGACGAGAAGCTCATGGCCCGCGTCGCGGCGCTCGTCGCAGGCGCGACGCGCACCTTCGCCCGCGAGATGACGCCGCGCTTCGACCTCTCGCCGCTCATCGTCGACGAGCTCAACGCCGGCCGGCGCGTCCTGCGCGTCGGCCGCGCGAGCGTGAATCCGCCGTACTGGAAGCCCTCGACCCGGCGCGATCCCTCGCGAGGGCTCGATCACGATGTCGTGCGGACGCTCGCGGAGCGCCTGAAGTGGACGGTCGAGGAGAAGACGGTGCCGGAAGGCGGCGAGGACGCGGCGCTGCGCACGGGCGAGGTCGACCTCGTCGCGAACGGCTACCGCGCGACCGAGGCGCGCGCCCGGGAGTTTGCGCTGACCGCGCCGTACCTCCGCGCGAGCGGCGTCGGCGCGCTCGTGAAGCGGGACTCCGAGGTCCAAGGCCTCGCGCAGCTCGCCGGAAGGCGCGTGGGCGTGGTGGCGGGCTCGCCCGAGGAGGCATGGGCGCTCGATCGCGCCGAGGGCGTGCAGGTCGTCGGCGCGGACGGACCGATCGGCATGCGCGCCGACCGCCTCGAGCGCGGCGAGTTCGACGCGCTCCTCGGCGACTTCGCGTCGCTCGAGGCGCGCGCACGGCGCGACGACGCGGTGCGCGCCGTGCTGCTCGAGCGCGGCGACGCGGTGCTCGCCTTCCGCGCGGGCGACCGCGCTGTCGCGGACGCAGTCTCGAAGGAGCTCGCGCGCATGGAGCGCGAGGGCGTCCTCGCCGAGAAGCGCGCCGCCTCCGGATTCGTCTCGCGATCGACGATCGGCCAGGACAAGGGTCGCGTCGCGATCGTCTCTCCCACGGGCGAGATCGAGTGGGAGTACCCATGCCCGCACAACTCGCACGATCTCGCCGTGCTCGAGAACGGCAACCTCCTCCTGCATCCGGCGCCGGACCGCATCATCGAGCTCACCCGCGACAAGCGGATCGTGTGGGAATGGACGAGCCGGCCGGTCGCGCCCTACGAGGGCCGCGTCGAGATCCACGGCTTCCAGCGCCTCGCCGATGGCATCACGATGATCGCCGAGACCGGCAACCTCCGGATCATCGAGGTCGATGCGAAGGGGGCGATCGTCCGGACCGTTCCCCTCAAGGTCGAGCGGCCCGACTGGCACCGCGACACCCGCCGCGTGCGGAAGACACCCGCAGGAACCTACCTCGTGTGCCACGAGGGACTCGGGCTCGTCCGCGAGTACGACGGCACCGGCTCGGTCGTCTGGGAGTACGCGCTCGACCTGAACGGCCAGCCCGCGACCGGCGGCCACGACGGGCACGGCACCGCCGTGTTCAACGCGCTCAGGCTCCCGAACGGGAACACGCTCATCGGCGGCGGCAACAACAACCGGGTGCTCGAGGTCACGCCGGACCGGCGCGTCGTCTGGTCGATCGAGCGCGACGAGCTCAGGCGGCCGGACGGCAGGCCGATCCACCTGTGCTGGGTCACGAGCCTCCAGGTGCTGCCCAACGGCAGCGTCATCCTCGGCAACACCCACGCGGGACCGGATCACCCGCAGATGATCGAGGTGACGCGCGACAAGAAGGTCGTGTGGATGCTCGACGACTGGAACGCCTTCGGCAACGACCTCTGCACCGGCTGGTGCCTCGACCTGCCGAAGGAAACGATCCGGTGAGCCCTTCCGCGCCAGCCCGCGCGGCGGATCTCGACCACGCACCTCGACCGCGCGCATCGGCGGACTGCGCGGCGCACCGCCGCGCGAACGGCCTCAGCTCGCCCCGATGAGGCCATCGACGGCCTTCCCGTGCACATCGGTGAGCCGGAACTGCCTGCCCTGGTGACGGTAGGTCAGCCGCTCGTGGTCGATCCCGCAGAGGCGCAGGACCGTCGCCTGCAGGTCGTGGACATGCACCGGATCGCGCGCGATGTTCCAGCCGAAGTCGTCCGTCTCGCCGTGCACATGCCCCGCGCGCACGCCGCCGCCGGCCATCCACATCGAGTACGCGCGGCCAAAGTGGTCGCGCCCGGTCGGCGCATCGCTCGGCCCCTGCCCGAACGGCGTGCGCCCGAACTCGCCGCCCCAGATCACGAGCGTCTCGTCGAGGAGCCCCCGCTGCCTGAGGTCGCGGACGAGCGCGGCGCTCGGCTGGTCGGTGTCCCGGCACTGCTTCTCGAGATGGTGGAAGAGGTTGTCGTGCTGGTCCCACCCCGAGTGCATCAGCTGCACGAACCGCACGCCGCGCTCGCTCAGGCGTCGCGCGACAAGGCAGTTGTTCGCGAAGGTGCCGGGCACGAGCGCGTCCGGGCCGTACATCTCGACGACCGACTTCGGCTCGTTCGAGAAGTCGAGGAGGTCCGGCACGCTCGCCTGCATCCGGAAGGCCATCTCGTACTGCGCGATGCGCGTCTCGATCGCGGCGGTGTCGGCGCCCTGCCCCTGCGCGCGCTCGCGGTTGAGCGCCGCGAGGTCGTCGAGGAGGTCCCGGCGCGCCGCCCGCGTCGATCCGTCGGGATTCCCGAGGTAGGGCACGGGGTCCCCGGCGCTGCGGAAGCGCACGCCCTGATGGCGTCCCGGCAGGAAGCCGTTCGACCAGTAGTGCTCGTAGAAGAGCTGCCCGCAGGACTTCTCGCGGTCGGACGAGGTCATCACGACGAAGCTCGGCAGGTCGTCGCACTCGCTGCCGAGGCCGTACGCGAGCCACGCGCCCATCGCGGGCCGGCCTGGCTGCTGCGAGCCGGTCATGAAGAAGGTGACGCCGGGCGAGTGATTCACCGCCTCCGTGTGCATCGAGCGGACGACGCACAGCTCGTCCGCGATCCCGCCGATGTGCGGCAGGAGCTCGCTGATCTCGATGCCTGACCGCCCGCAGCGGCGGAACGGGCGGATCGCCGGAAGCGCAGGCCACTTCGCGTAGCCAGCCGACATGGTCGAGAGCTTGGTCGCGCCCCGCACGCTCGGAGGGATGTCCTGCCCGCGGAACCGGGCGAGCTCCGGCTTCGGGTCGAGCAGGTCGACATGCGACGGCCCGCCGCCCTGCCAGAGGCAGATGATGCGCTTCGCGCGCGGAGGCAGCGCGGTCGGAATCGCGACGGGACCCGATGCGCCGTCCGCCGCCATCCCATCCTGCGCGAGGAGCGCGGCGAGCGCGACGCCGCCGATGCCGTGCACGGAGGTCCGCAGGAAGTGCCGCCGCGTGAGCGCGTCCAGCCGCAGGCGATGTTCTGACGCGTCACTCACGGCTGAGCGCCTCGTCGAGGTTCAGGATCGCCAGGCACGCCGCGGACATCGCGGCGTGCTCGACCGGATCGAGCGACGGGTCGCGCGGCGACTCGCCGACCGCAAGCGCGCGCTCGGCGAGGACCGGGTCGCGCGCGAGGTGCGCACGCTGGCGACCGAGGAGCGCAAGCAGCCTCTCGCGTTCGCGCGGCGCGGGCACGCGTCCGACCACGCGGCGGAACGCATCCTCGAGCCGGGCGCCGGCATCGGCGCTCCCCCGCATCGCGCGCCCGGCGAGCGCGCGCGCGGCCTCCACGAAGGTCGGGTCGTTCAGCGTCGTCAGCGCATGGAGCGGGGAGTTCGTCGTCGGAACGCGCACGCGGCAGGACTGCCGCTGCGAGACATCGAACATGTTCGCCGGCGCGATGGTCCGGCGCCAGAAGGTGTAGAGGCTCCTGCGGTAGAGGTCCGCGCCATGCGACGCCGGGTACTCGAAGTCGCGCTCCTTCGTGATCGCGAGCGACTCCCACACGCGCGCCGGCTGGTACGGGTAGACCGGCGCGCCGCCGACGCGCGCATCGAGCAGCCCGCTCGCGGCGAGCGCGCCGTCACGGATCAGCATCGCCGGCAGCCGTGGCCGAGGCGCGCGTGCGAGGAGCCGGTTCTCGGGATCCCGCGCGCGGAGCGCGTCGCTCGCGGCGCTCGTCTGACGGTAGACGCGGCTCGTCACGATCAGCCGGTGCAGCGACTTCGTGCTCCATCCGGCCTCGCGATACCAGACCGCGAGCGTGTCGAGCAGCTCGCGGTGCACCGGTCTGTCGCCCTGCACGCCGAAGTCCTCGCTCGTCCGCACCAGCCCGTCGCCGAAGAAGACCTGCCACGCCCGGTTGACCGCGACCCGCGCGACCAGCGGGTTCTCCGGCGCGAACAGCCAGCGCGCGAGCCCGAGCCGGCTGCGAGGCATGTCGTCGCCAAGCCTCGGAAGGAACCGCGGGGTGTCGAACGCGACCGGCTCGCCGGGCGAGAGATAGTCGCCGCGCACGAGGATGCGCGTCTCGCGCGGCTGCGCGTCGCTCATCACCATGACGCGAGGCCATTCGTCCCGCAGGAAGCCGTCGAGACGCGCCTGCGCGCCGTCCGCTCCGGCGCGGACGGCCGCCTCGAGCTCCGCACGCCGCGCGCGCAGCCGCTCGTCCGCGACCTCCAGGACAGGCGGCGCCACGCGGAAGCGGCTCGGCGATCCATCGACGATCCCGCGCTCGGGCACCCGGTTGAACGCATCGAGCAGCGCGTAGTAGTCGCGCTGCGAGATCGGGTCGTACTTGTGGTCATGGCACTGCGCGCACGCCATCGTGAGCCCGAGCCAGGTCGTCGCCGTCGCGTCCACCCGGTCGAACAGCGAGACCCAGCGGTTCTCCTCCGGGATCGCGCCGCCTTCGCCGTTCAGCAGGTGGTTCCGGTTGAACGCCGACGCGAGCGTCGAACGCTCGTCGGCGCCGTCGACGAGGTCCCCGGCGAGGAGCAGCGTCGAGAGCCGGTCGAACGGCATGTCCTCGTTCAGCGCGCCGACGAGCCAGTCGCGCCAGAGCCACTGGAAGGTGTCGCCGTCCTGCTGGAAGCCGTTGGAATCGGCGTACCGCGCGGCGTCGAGCCATGGAAGCGCCATGCGCTCTCCGTAGTGCGGCGACGCGAGCAGCCGGTCGACGACCCGCTCGTAGGCGTCGGGCCGCGGATCACCGACGAATGCATCGACCTCCTCCGGTGTCGGAGGAAGACCCGCAAGGTCGAGCGACACGCGGCGGATCAGCGTGACTCGATCGACCTCCGGCGACAACGAGAGGCCCTCAGCGGCGAGCCGTCGCGCGACGAGGGCATCGATCGGGCTCTGCCCCTCGGCAACGCGCGTCGCGCGCGGGGCGACGAACGCCCAGTGCGGCTCGTAGCGGGCGCCCGACTCGATCCAGCGGACGAGGGCGGCGCGCTGCGCGTCGTCGAGCGAGCGGTGCGAGCCCGGCGGCGGCATGACGCGGTCCGCGGATTCCGAGAGGACCCGCTCCACGAGCTTGCTCGCCCGCACATCGCCCGGCACGACCGCCCGCTGCGCGATCGCGGAGACCGGATCGTCCAGCCGCAGCCCCGCCGCGCGCTTCGCGCCATCCATTCCGTGGCACTGGAAGCAGTTCTCGGCGAGGATCGGCCGGATGTCGGCGTCGAAACTGGGAACCCCTGGATCAGCTCCGCGCAACGCCGCCGACCACGCCATGCCGAGTCCGGCAGTGATCGCGACGGTCAGTGTGGCGAATCCCGCGGCGCGGAACGGCATGGGCGCATCCTACAGGCGCCTTCCGCGCGTCCCGAGCCGCTAGAACGACTTCGAGAGCGTCATCCAGAATCCGACGCGGTCCGCGGGCTCGCCCTCGCGGCGGAGCGTCCGATCGAGCGCGTCCGCATCGCGCCGGATTCCCGCATCGGCGCGAAGCACCCACCCGTCGTCGAGGTCGACCGCGACGCCCGCGCGGCAGCCCCAGAAGGCCGCGGCGCCCCCGTCGCCGAGTTCGGCGCTTGCCTCGATCCCGAGTCCACGCTCGACCTCCGCCCGCAGTCTCACCGCGGTGACCGGAACCGGATCCTCGGTCCGCCCGAGCCTCCCCATCCGCTCCGGCGACTCGAGCGCAGTCCAGCGGGCTGCGGCGACCAGATCGACCGTCGCACCGCGGCTCGACGCGAGCCGCCATCCCATGCCGAGATCCGCCGTCGCCGCGAGCGGCCCGAGCGCATCGGCCTCGTGCAGGAGCCGGCCCTCGAAGACGCCACCGACCGCCTCGCGCCACCACGCCGCAGCCCGGATCTCGCGTGCGAAGAGCCGCCCGCCGACATCGAGCGCACGCGCCTCGCCGGAGGATCCATCGACCTCGACCGACCACAGGCCGTCCGGCGGCTGCGAGACAAGTCCCGCTCCCGCGGTCCCGGGCAGCGCGAGTGCGACGGCGGCCGCATGGCTCGCGGCGATGAGAGTAGTCCTGTGTCTCGGCATGCCGGTCAAACGCTCGCGCCCGTCGCGAGGTTTCGAATTCGCGCCCTGCCGACCGAATTCCGCGTGTTCTTGCGCGCCCGGTGCAGCGGCTTCCCGAGCCCGTAGGATGCGCCGATGCAGCCCGCGCTTCGCGCCCGCGTCGATCTCATGCTCGCGCTCGCCGACAGAGCCGGCGCGGTCGCGATGCGGCACTTCCAACGCGCGACGCTTGCGGTCGAACTGAAGTCCGACCTGTCGCCGGTCACCGAGGCCGACCGCGAGGTCGAGTCGCTGCTCCGCGAGGAGATCCGGCGCGCGTTCGCAGCAGATGCGGTGCTCGGCGAGGAACACGGCGAGCTCGCAGGCGGCGGCGAGTGGCGCTGGGTGATCGACCCGATCGACGGAACGGTCTCGTTCTCGACCGGTGTCCCGCTCTTCGGCACGCTGATCGGGCTCGAGCGGGCCGGGCGAATCGAGGCTGGAATCTGCGCGATGCCCGCCCTCGGCGAGCGCGTCTGGGCCGTCCGCGGCGGCGGGGCCTGGTGGGATCGCATGGGAACCGACGGCGCGCCGCACCGGACCCCCGCGCGCGTGCGGCGCTGCGCGCGACTCGCCGATGCGCTCGTCGCAACCAGCGGCCTCGAGTACTTCGAGCGCGCGCGCGCGACGGACGCGCTGGTGCGCGTCGCTCGCTCGGCCGGGCGAATCCGCGGCTGGAGCGACTGCTACGCCGGCATGCTCGTCGCCACCGGACGCATCGACGCGTGGTTCGATCCCGTCATGCACCCATGGGACTCGGGGCCTTTCCCGGTGATCCTCGAGGAGGCGGGAGGCGTCTTCACCGACTGGCACGGACGCCCCGACATCCGGGGCGGCAGCGCAATCGCCTGTCACGGCGACCTCCACGCGGAGCTGCTCGCGCTGGTTCAGCCGAGCGCGTCCCACTCCGCGCCGAACGCGAAGGCGTAGTTCCGCCAGCGACCGATGCTCGAGCGGTTGATCGACCGGCGGACCTGCTCGTAGCTGAGCGTGAGCACCGTGCGCGTGTTCGCCTCCGGTGCAAGCACCGCCGGATCGAACGGCAGCCCGACCGCATCGAGGATGCGCCGCACCTCGCGCTCGGGCGCGTCGACGAGCTCCTCGTAGACCACGCTCACCGCGCGCAGCCCGAGCGTCTCGAACGCGCGCGGCACGATCTCGCGCTCGAGCGCGATCACCCGCCGGATCGAGTCGAGCGAGGCGGTGAAGCCCCACGACCGCGGGTGGAAGTTCGAGAGGAACATGCTGATCGCCGTGTCGCGCGGATCGCGCGTGATGCGGACGAACGACGCGCCGGGCAGGACGGCCGCAGCCGCCGGGAGCATCCGCCAGGCGTGGAGGGTCTTGTCGAAGGTGTGCGTTGCGCCCACCCGGCGGCGCGCGATGGCTCCCGCGAGGTATTCGCCCGAGATTCGCTCGGCGTCTGCCGCCTGAAGCGCGCGCAGTTCGCGCGGCCAGAGGCCGAGCCCGACCATCGCATCGTGGATCGCGAAGATCCCCTCGTACTCGCCGATTCCCGACACCAGCGGATGGCGGTCGAGCATCTGCTCGAGGAGGGTCGTACCGCTGCGCGGCATGCCCACGACGAACACGAGACGCCGGATCTCCTCGGCGCGGGCGGACTCCTTCGCCGAAAACCATGGCCTGCCGCGCGCGAGCAGCCCGAGCTGCTCGCGGACATCGAGCTCGAGCCCGCCGAGGTCGAACTGGGGCGTCGTCTCGCGGTGCAGGAATGTCGCGAGGTCGAACGCCTCGCGGTAGCGACCGTCGGCGTCGAGCAGCCGGACCGCCTCGAAGCCGGCGATCCGCTTGAGGAGCGCATTGCGGGTCGTGCGCGCGGTCGACTCGAGCTGCGCCATCGCGCTCGCCCGGTCACGGCGGAGGGTCGATCGGGCTGCGAACACGGTCGCGCGCTCGTCCGCAAGCCATCGGCCGCCGCGGTCGATGAACGCGTCGAGCTCGTCCCGGCGGCCTGCGCGGTGCATCGCCTCGGCGAGCGCGAACGCGACCTCGACTTCGTTCGGCGGCTTGCGCTCGAGGAGTCGTTCGAGCCGCGCGATCGCCGCGGCGCTCTGGCCGAGCCGGTGCTCCACGATCCCCTTCAGCAGGTTGAGCTGCGGATCTGCCGGCGCGAGGCGAAGACCTCGGTCCGCCGTTTCCGACGCCCGCGCGAGGCGACCGGTCGGGATCAGGGCGCGCACGACGCAGCCGTACGCCGCGACCAGTTTCGGCTGCCGCGCGATCAGTGCCTCGGCGCGCTCGACTGCCTCCGAGAACCGCTGCTGCGCGATAAGACGCTCGATCGCATCGATGTCGGAGGGTTGACTCGATCCACGGGGAATCATGGCGTGCTGCTATCGGGAATCACGGACGATTCGGACGAGGAAATCTCGCGACAAATCGCGCGCAAGTGTTTGACAAGACTAGGCTTGGCGACACCTTCTGCCGCGGAGAAGAGAGAAGCGGGACCCGCACGGTGTGTCGTCCACACGCCGCGCGGGGTGATAGTCGTCCTGTCCCACATCCCTGTCCCGTTCTCTTGGAGTCCCATCATGAGGTGCACGCTTGTTTGTGGCGCTGCTGTCGCCATGCTTTCTTCGGCCGCTTCCGCCGACTTCGTCATCACGCTCAACAACTTCGCGGCGACTGGCTTCCAGTTTGCGCAGGCCGTCGCCGCGGGCCAGCTCACGGGCACGCTTTCGGGCGTCTCGGTGAACGCCACCCTGACCTCTTCCACCGCCTTCACCTACGCGGATGACCTCTGCGTCTATGTCGATGTGCTTCCGCTGTCGACCCAGGGCATGGTGCAGGTCGGCGGCTACAGCGACCTCGGCGCGCAGCAGCGGTACTTCTGGCCGAGCGGCGCATCCGACGCGATCGGCACCGTCGTCGCCGGCGAGGCCGTGTTCACCACCGGCGTCGATATGGCGACCCCGAACCTCGCCATCTGGATCGGCAACGGCTACGGCGCCGCGGGCACGGCCGGAACCTGGTCGGGCACCATCACGCTGCACGGCGTCACTGCGGTCCCCGCGCCCGGCGCCTTCGCCCTGCTCGCGCTCGCGGGCTTCGTCGGACGCCGTCGCCGCTAAAAAATCTCCTGCTCTCCTCCGCCTAGCCGCCCCCAAAAACGTGGAAGGGCTCGGCAACGCAAGCATAGCCGGGGAAGAGACTTGCACGCCACGCGACCTCCGGGACGCGTGGCGTGCCACTTTTTCTCCGGCACTTTTTGAACGAATCCGGTTTGACGGGACTCCATCCGAAGGCACTTTGGTGGTCGGAGGCCTCGGAATAGGGCCTGTCTGGCGTCCACCAGGCAGGGATCGAGAGCTGTCCCAGTCAGTTCATCAACACTGTTCTGTCCCGTCCCGCGCGGTTTCCGCACCGGACTGTCCCTGTTCCCCTTCTCCCATTTCCTTCGGAGAGAGTTCCATGAAGAATGTTCTCGTTTCTGGCGTCGCTGCGGCTGCGCTCGCCTCGGCCGCCTCGGCCGATATCACTGTCACCCTCGCGGGCAACACGTTCACGGGCTTCAATTTCGCCCAGTTCGTGGACTACACCCAGTACAACATCGTCGGCAGCCTGACCGGCGCCTCGATCAATGTGACGCTCGACGCGTCGGTCGCGTTCACCTACGCCGACGACCTCTGCGTCTATGTCGACATCGAGCCGCTCTCGACCGCGGGCTTCCTCCAGGTCGGCGGCTTCTCGAACCTCTCGGCCGCCCAGCGCTACTCGTGGCCGAACGGTGGCGCGAGCGCCCCCGGCACGACCTCGATCGGAACCGTGAACTTCACGACCGCGCTGACCTTCACGGGTAACAAGGCGATCGACGGCACCGTGTGGATCGGCAACGGCTACGGCGCCGCCGGCACCTCGGGCACCTGGTCGGGCACCGTGACCCTCCACGGCATCGACGCGGTTGCTGTCCCGGCTCCGGGCGCGATCGCGCTCCTCGGCCTCGCCGGACTCGCTGGACGCCGCCGCCGCTGAGTCTCAAGTTCTCTCCTACGGAAGTACAGCGGCGCCCTCCGGCAACGGAGGGCGCTGTCTTTTTCGATCCGCGGCGGCCAGCCGTCGGAGTTCTCGGAGCCGTACCGACGCAAGTCCGCTCTATTACTCGATTTACGATCTCGCTTGCGCAGAGCGCGCCGGAGCGCCTCTGTTCTCCCTTCGGACAGTCACTGGACCGGCGAGTCCACCCGTCGTCCGCGGCAAGTGCCGCACCTCGCCGTCCACATCGCACATGGTTGGGAGTCAAGAATGAAGATCACCAGCATCGCCGCGCTGCCACTCGCTGTGGCCGTCGCCGCGGGCGTCTCGTCGAGCGCTTCGGCGGATGTCACCTACACGCTCACGAACCAGACCTACACCGGGTTCAACTTCTCGCTCGCTGCGGCGGCAGGCTCGCTCGTCGGCACGCTCACGGGCGTCTCGGTCGATGCGGTCCTCCTCGCGTCGACGAGCTACACCTACGCCGACGACCTCTGCGTCTACCTCGACGCGGGCGCGCTCTCGACCGGCGGCGCAGCGCAGATCGGCGGGTTCTCGAACCTGCTCGCGGCGCAGCGCTATGTCTGGCCGAACGGCGCTTCCAGCGCCCCGGGCACCTCGGTCACCGGCACCGTCACGCTGATCTCGGCGATCAACCTGACCGGCAGCGACCTCAATGTCTGGATCGGCAACGGCTACGGCGCGGCGGGTACCTCCGGCACCTGGTCGGGCACCGTCACCCTCCACGGCGTTGATCTCCCGGCGCCCGGCGCGATCGCGCTCCTTGGCCTCGCAGGCCTCGCCGGCCGTCGTCGCCGCTGAGTCTCACCACACACATCCGGACGCGCGGGTGAGGCGGCCCCCTCACCCGCGCGTCCAGAGCCACGCTACGCCAGAATCAGCATGGACTTGCGCGAATCTGCTTGCGAAGCCCGCAGCCGATGACAACTTCCACGCTGAGGGAACTTCTGGAGGATCCGTTCGAGAGTTCCTGATTCAAGACATCACAATCGATGGACCACACCGGGCTTGGTCGGATGCGTCTCACGCTGTCCAATTCTCGTCCGGTACCGCCGCGCGCAATGCCTGTACGTCGTCCCCGGGTTGCGCGGCGGGGATCGGTCGGGCGAGCACCGCAAGGGGCTCGTTTGACCAACCAACCGAACCGCACGCGTCGCGTCATTCGTCCGGCGTGACCGCAGATGCCTCGGTTGGGGTTTGGCTCGCAGCGCTCCGCACACCAGGTTTCGTCCCCTGGAGGCGCCTGTGAGGTCCTTGGTCTGCCCTTCGGCGCGCCCGCGAGGGCGCTCGGGCAGCCAAGTGGCGGTTACGACAAGGCGGTGGGGGCGCCCCATTCCGGGGCGCCCCTACCCACCGCCCTTCCTACAGCAGCATCTGAGCCATCACGACGATCACGACGATCGCCACGAGGTCGAGCACCACGCCGGCACGCATCATGTCGCGGCTACGCAGCCGACCGGAGGCGAAGACGAGCGCGTTGGGTGGCGTGCCAACGGGCATTGCGAACGCCCAGCTTGCGGCGAACACCGCGGGAATGACGAGCGCCTCTGGCTTCGCGCCGAGCGCGGGCGCGATCGCTCCCACGATCGGGACGGCCATCGCCGCGAGCGCCGTGTTCGACGCGACCTCGCTGGAGAAGACCAGCACCGTCACGAGGACCGCCAGGAGTCCGGCTGCCGGAAGCGCCCCCGCGGACTCGATCAGCCCCCCGAGCGCGGACGACAGGCCGGTCCGCTGCATCGCCTCGGCGAGGCTCAGTCCGCCTCCGAAGAGCACCAGCACCCGCCAGGGGATCCGCGCGAACGCGGTGCCGTCCAGCACGCCGCGCCCGCGGCGCGCGGCGCTCGGCACGAGGAAGAGAATCGCCGAGGCCGAGACCGCGATGAGCCCGTCGGTCACGCCAGGAAGTCGCGCCTTGTAGCCTTCGCGCGAGACCCACAGGAGCACCGCCAGTCCGAAGACCGCGATGGTGACCCACGCGTCGCGACCAAGCCGCTCTGGCGCGCGCGCCGCGTCGGACCCCTCCCGCGGAACCACAAGCCCGCGGGCGGGGAACAGCCAGAGCCCGAGCACCGCGACGGCGATCGGCAGGAAGACGGCGGTCGTCGGCACGCTGAAGCGAAGCCACCGCACGAAGTCCATCTCGACGCCGTTCTTCCGCAGCCACTCGACCGCGATCGGATTCGGCGGGCTCCCGATCACCGTGAGGGCACCGCCGATGCTCGAGGCGAACGCGACACCGAGAAGAAGCGATGTGGCGAAGCGCGCCGCCGCCGCGCGCGAGGGCTCATCGGTCGCGGCGGAGTGCGCCCGGTGACCGAGCGCGACGGCGAGCGGCAGCATCGTCGCCGCGGTGGCGAGGTTCGAGACGAACGCGCTCAGGAGCGCGCTCGCAAGCATGACGGCCGAGAGGAGCGCGATCGGGCGCGTGCCGGCGAGAGCGACGAGCCCGCCGGCGAACCGCGCGGAGAGACCGTTGCGCTCGAGTCCGTAGGCGAGCAGCGAACCGCCGCCGAACAGGAAGATCACATCGTTCGCGTACGGGACGACGATCTCAGTCGGCTTTCCGATTCCCGCAAGCGACAGCACGATGAACGGAAGCAGGCCCGTCACCGCCGGCTCGACCGCGAGGGTCACCCACCAGGTTGCCATCAGGACGAGCAGCCCGAGCACGATCGCTGCGTCGCCGTCGACCCCGAGTCGGGGCCCGACAAGGTACGCGGCGCACGCGAGAAGCGGTCCCGCCGCAAGGCCGATCCGCTCGACGACCGGACTCGCCTTCTCGAGCTCGCCCTCGAGCTCGTCATCCTGGGTCTGCTCGGCCCTGCTCATGGCGCGACGATATCGCGCCGCCGCGCATCACGGGCGCACGGTCTGCCGGCCGCGGAAGAAGTCCGCGGGATCGACCGCGCGCTTCACGGCCTGCAGCCTCGGGTAGTTCGCCCCGAAGTAGAGCTGGGGCCACTCACTCTCGGCGAGATCGTCGTCCGCGTAGTTGACATAGCAGCCCGCGCCGCCGAGGGCGAGCCGCGGCGCGACATCGGCGTACATGCCGCGGAGCCACTCGAGGTTCGCCGCCTCCTTCTCCGCCGACGGTCCGTTCCAGAATCCGAGGTACTGCACCTCGCTGAGCGCCTGACGGTGCGGAAACGCGGTCGCCGCTGGAGCGATGTCGCCCACGGCGCCGCCGAGGGTGAGGAAGTTGACGGCGCAGTACTCGCCGGGCGCGAAACGCGGATCGTTCGCGCGCACCGTGAGCCAGTCGGCGATGCGTGCGGCCGTGTCCGTCGCGGGTGCGGCGGAGACGATCGAGGACTTCGCCTTGTAGTAGTCGAATCCGGTCGGCTCGAGCGGATTGCACGCGGGCGTCGCGAGATCGAAGGCGAAGTCGGTGCCGGGCGGCCGCGGCACGCCCCCCTTCCCCACGAAGAGCTGCTTCGCCGCCTCGACCTCGGCGAGCGAGCCGGTCGAGAAGACGAGGCCGGTGCAGCTCGGCTCCCCGAGGCCGTTGAGTCCGAAGACGACGACGCCGAGCGCATGCCGCGGAAGCGCGCCCGACGCGACCAGCGCGTGCGTGTGCGCGAGCGCATCGTCCGCGACCGAGATGGGCCAGTTCCAGCCCGCGACATGAATCGTCGCCAGCGGCACCGCATCGACCTCAAAAGCGGTCGCGACGCACAGGCCGGCGCCGCCGCCACGGAGCGCCCAGAAGAGATCGGGCTCGGAATCGGCGCTCGCCGTGACCGCCGTGCCGTCCGCACGGACCACGCGCACGCTGCGAACGCGGTCGCAGGTCAGTCCATGGGCGCGCTGCAGGTACCCGAAGCCGCCGCCCAGGGCGATGCCGCTGAAACCGACCGAATCGCACGAGCCGCAGGGGAGCGTCCACCCGCCGGCGCATGCGAGATCGCCGTAGACCTTGACCAAACGGGCACCGGCGCCGATCCGGAAGCGCGCGTCGCCGAGCGCCGCGATCTCGTTCAACGACGAGAGGTCGAGGATGACTCCGTTGCATCCGGACGCACCGATGTAGGAGTGGCCGCCCGAGCGCACGGAGAGCCGGATTCCGTTGGTGCGCGAGAACGCGATCGTGCGCGCGATGTCCTCTTCGCTGACCGCACGCACGACCATCAGCGGTCGCGGGCCGAAGCGGCGGTTGTAGAGCAGCCTCGCGCTTGCGTAGTCGGGGCTGTTCGGCAGGACCACCTCGCCTGCGATCCCCTTCCGGAACGCCACGATCGTCGCGTCGTTGATCGTCGGGCCGGTGCAGTCCGCGGCTGCGATCGACCCCCAGGCGGCGTCTCCGAGCGCCGCAAGCATGGCGGCGCCACCGGCGGAACGAAGGAAGTCGCGGCGGGAATCCACGCCGGGAGTTTGCGGGTCGGCACACGCCCTGCAAGGCAAATGTCGGGGAGTGGCCAAAATCGGCGGCGGCCGGGCGGCGCGTACCGCCAGCCGCCGGCCCGAAGCCCTTGCGAAACCGCCTTTTGGTGGCATGCTGCGCGGGTTGACGATTCCCCGCCTCAGCGCCCGCCTCCTCGCCGCGTCGCTCGCGGCCTGGCTTCCGTCGACCGCGTCCGAAGGCTCGGTCGACTTCAACGCCGCCCGCTGGCGCCTCGGAGAGGGCGCCGACTCGCGCCTCCGCGCCGTGGTCGTGGTCGACGCCGCGTGGTCCTGGCACGACGCCGATGCCTTCGCATCCTCGCTCGGCGGTGAACTTGCGCGCGCGGCGAGCCCCGCGGAGCTGTCCTTTCTCGTGCTCCTGAGCGACTTTCCGGGGGCGTTCGACTGCGCCGGGCCGTGGCTCGGCGGGTATCGGCAGCCGCAGGGCGCGTGGCTCTGGAACGACGGCACGGTCGTGGCGGCCTTCGGCTGGCGCCCGCTCCGTCCCGCCCAGAGCATCGTCTTCGAGAGCGCCCTGCTGCTCTCCGGGATCGATGGACCCGACGGCGCATGGATCGATGTCTTTCCTGAGATCGACTCCGGGGTGGGCACCCGCTCCTGCCTCGTGTCGTGGGACACCTTCCCGGACTGCAACGGCAACGATCTCCCCGACGCGCTCGAGATCGCCCGGAATCCGCGGCTCGACGGCAACGGCGACGGCGTTCCGGACGGCTGCACGCCGCCGAACCCCGCGGATCTCAACGGCGACGGCGTGGTGAACGCGCTCGACCTCTCGATCGTGCTCAACGCCTGGGGCTCGTCCGATCGGCAGGCGGATGTCGACGGAGACGGGCGGGTCGGCGCCACCGACCTCGCCGCGGTGCTCTCGGGCTGGAACGGCCCGTGAGAGTGTGCGAAACTTCGCGTTCTCGCTCCTCCGCGGTCCCCGCCCGCACCCGCGAGGGCAACGGGGCGGCCCGAGGACGAACCGCACGAAGCGCCACACCATGATGAACCGCCTGATCCCCGCCATCGTCGCCCCGATCGCCGTGCTCGCCGCATCCGCGCTCGCGCAGAACACCGGCCCGTTCGTCAACTTCGAGTCGCCGCAGTCGCACCCGCTCGACATCACGCCGGACGGCTCGACGCTGCTCGCGGTGAACACCGCGGACGGCCAGCTCGAGGTCTTCGACCTCGTGGCGGGGCTGCCGGTGCGCCGCGGCTCGGTCGCGGTGGGCGTCGATCCCGTTTCCGTGCGCGCGCGCTCGAACGGCGAGGCGTGGGTCATCAACCAGATCTCCGACTCGATCAGCGTGATCGACCTCGCGAGCCTGCGCGTCACCCGCACGATCCTGATCGGCGACGAGCCCGCCGATGTCGTCTTCGCCGGTCCGAAGGGCTCGAGGGCCTTCGTCTCCCTCGCGGTCTCGAGCCGGCTCGTCTCCTTCGACGCGGCCGCCGCCGCACCGGCGTTCACCACGACGCCGATCGCGGGCGCCCAGCCGCGAGCGCTCGCGACGAGTCCCGACGGCAGCCGGGTCTACCTCGCGGTGTTTGAATCCGGAAACCGGACGACCGTCCTGCCGCGCAACACCGTCAGCCAGCCTGGGGGCCCGTACGCCGGCGTGAACCCGCCGCCGAACAGCGGGACCGCGTTCGACCCGCCTCGCACGGCGGGCCAGCCGCAGCCCCCTGCGGTTTCGCACATCGTGCGCCGAAACGCCGCGGGCCAGTGGATGGACGACAACGACAGGAACTGGTCGACGCAGGTCACTTGGGGCGTGGTCGACAACGACATCGCCGTGGTCGACGCCACGACGCTGGCGACCAGCTACACGACCGGCCTGATGAACACCGTGGCCGGAATCGGCGTCGCGCCGAACGGACAGGTGCTCGCGGTCGGCATCGACCCGCGCAACGAGATCCGCTTCGAGCCGAACCTCGATGGCACCTTCGCGCGCATGGTCGCGGCATTCGTGCCGGCCGGCGGAGTCGGCGCCCCCACGGTCCTCGACCTGAACCCGCATCTCGACTACACGACGCCCTCCGTTCCGCTCGCCGAACGCATGCAGTCGGTCGGCGACCCGCGCGGCGTCGCGTGGCTTCCCGACTCGAGCGCGGCGTTCGTCGCGATGCTCGGTTCGAACTGCGTCGTCGCGCTCGCGCCGAGCGGGAGCCGCATCGCGAAGATCGAGGTCGGTGAGGGACCGACCGGCGTCGTCGCCGCACCCTCGGGCGAGTTCGTCTACGTCCTCAACCGGTTCGAGGGCTCGGTGGGCGCGATCCGGACCGCCTCGTACTCGCTTGCGGGCACCGCGACCTTCCACGACGCGACGCCGGCCTCGATCAAGGCCGGACGCAGGTTCCTCTTCGATACCCACCTCACCTCGGGACTCGGCCACACCGCCTGCGCGACCTGCCACATCGACGGGCGCAGCGACCGTCTCGGCTGGGACCTCGGCGACCCGACCGGCGCCGTGCAGGCGTTCGACGAGCTCTGCCAGGTCCCCGCGCCCGGCGCGTGCATCCCGTGGCATCCGATGAAGGGCCCGATGACGACCCAGACGCTGCAGGGAATCGTGGGCAACGAGCCACTGCACTGGCGCGGCGAGAAGAACGACCTGACCGAGTTCAATGTGGCGTTCACGCACCTCCAGGGCCGCGACGCCGAGATCAGCGCGACGGAGATGGCGTCGCTCCAGGGCTATGTCGGTTCGCTGGTGTTCCCGCCGAACCCGAACCGGAACATCGACAACACGCTCCGGACCGCCCTCACCGTCTACGGCGGCACGCAGACGGGATTCAATGTGACCGGCAATCCGACGGCCGGCCAGAACCTCTTCGCGACCGGCCAGTTCTTCCTTGGGCCTCCGGGCGCGCCGGGGCTCACCTGCACCGCATGCCATGCGGGCGCGATCGGCACGAACAACCGCGTGGACATCCCCGCGCCGGGCGGCGAGAACCAGAACCGCAAGATCACGCACCTCCGCGAGCAGTGGCGCAAGGTCGGCGCCGACCGCTCGACCCAGAGCGCGCTGCGAGGGTTCGGCTTCGAACACCACGGCGCCAGCGCCACCTTCCAGGACTCGATCACCGCGGGCTTCCAGTTCGCGCCCGGCGCGACGGGACAGCAGCAGCGCCGTGACATCGAGGCGTTCTGCATGAGCTTCAACTCCGGCACGCACGCAGGCGTCGGGCAGCAGGCCACCGCGAACGGCGTCTCGAACGACACCGCGCGCATCAACCAGCTCGTCGCGATCGCGGGCGGTGCGGGAGGACCGGCGCTGATCGTGAAGGGCCGGCAGAATGGCCAGCCGCGGGGCTGGATGCTGCAAGGCGGGAGCTTCCGCAGCGACCGTCTGAGCGAGCCGACGATCGCGCCCGCGGCGATCCTCGCGCTCGCGGCGCCCGGAAGCGAGCTGACCTACACGCTTGTCCCGCAGGGATCGCAGACGCGGCTCGGCATCGACCGCGATCTCGACGGGTTCTTCGACCGCGACGAACTCGACCGCGGCAGCGACCCGGCGAACGCCGCGAGCGTGCCGCAGCCGTGCGTCGCGGACATCTCTCCCGCCGTGCGCGACGGCGTCGTCAATGGCGGCGATCTCGCCGCGCTCCTCGCCGCCTGGGGCGGCCCCGGCATCACCGACCTCAACGGGGACGGCGTGACCGGCGCGGGAGACCTGGCGATGCTGCTCAGCGCGTGGGGCAACTGCCCGTAAGTCGGCCGAGTGCGGCAATCGCGCCCCCCTGCCTTCGTTGATAGTGTGCTGCCCGGCGTCCTGTTGGCGCCGGGCAGCATCACGATTCACGGAGGCGGCCTCGCGCCGCGCACTATGTCGAACGCACGCATCATCATCGGCGCACTCGCTCTTTCGCTCACTTCCCTCTCGCTCGCCCAGCAGGATGGGACCTTCCCGCCGGGTGGCCCCGGCGGGCAGGACGGCCAGCGCCCCCCCGGTCGCGGCGCCGATCCGGCGCAGCTCGTGGAGCGGCTCATGCAGCAGGACGCGAACGGAGACGGCAAGCTCGCGAAGGACGAGGTTCAGGGTCCGTTCGCGGAGCGCGCCTTTGACCGCGCTGACGCCAACAAGGATGGCTTCATCGATCGCGCCGAGCTCGAGGCGTTTGCCAAGTCCGGTGGAATGCGTGGCCAGGGAGGTCAGGGTGGCCAGGGTGGTCAGGGAGGCCAGCGCGGACAGGGTGGCCCGGTGAATGTCGAGGGCGCGATGAAGCAGATGAACGGGGCCTACAAGGCGCTCGCTGCCTCGGCGTTCGACGCATCGAGCAAGGCCGCCGACCTCGAGGCGATCCAGCGGCTTCAGATGGCGGTCTTCGGCGCGAAGGGCGGCGCGTCGTCGCTGCGGATGACCGATGCGGCCAAGGCCAAGTTCGGCGAGGACAAGGCCGCCTTCGAGGCCGCATACCGGCGCATGATGCTCGACTCGGCGAAGCTCTCGATCGAGCTCGAGCTCGCGGTGCTTGACGGCCGCGGCGGTGAGGCGAAGGCGCTCGTCGCGAAGCTCCATGCGGCCGAGGAGTCGGGACACGAGCTCTTCAAGGCTGAAGAAGGTGGCGGCGGCGG
>Ga0078894_10001104_pt1 | contig 19837 bp, 45 predicted proteins | sample LauGreSu1BDMLBSD_2_FD_67506 | JGI IMG/M metagenome (GOLD analysis project Ga0078894, IMG submission 67506) | Freshwater lake microbial communities from Lake Michigan, USA - Su13.BD.MLB.SD (version 4) (version 4) | ecosystem: Environmental > Aquatic > Freshwater > Lake | place: Lake Michigan... | reverse complement strand
TATTATTGTAGCATATTAGTCAGGTACTGACAATAGGGTCTCTACCGCCGCACTTTTTTCGCACTTAAATGCGATCAATATAGGACTATATATCTTCTTTATCTATATCTTCAGTTAGATCTAAGTCTTTAATGTCGCCTAATTCAAGATAAGCTTCAAGATTGTCTAGTATTCCCATATTACTTATTCCTTGGGATTAGTGTTTGAGGGCCCTCTGTGCCAAATAGGGACTTCTTTATTGGTACGCAATTAGGAACTCTCTTACCGTTTTTGTCCTTCATTCCTACTTGCTTGTATCCGCTCCAGCAAGCCTTCTCCATATTGTCCCAGTTGTCTTCTTCTTCGTTGTCTGATTCGTATCCCTTTGAGATCTCTTCATCTGAAAGCTCTTCTGGCTTGTATCCTGTTTTTTCGCTCATGATCCTATTATAGCATTTCTATTCTTTAATCTCATTTAATGATCCAACATCTAATATAAATATGTCCCCATGGCCAGTCTCTGCAATTACATTTTTAATGCCAAATGATGGGGTTTTATCTTCAAAATTTAGCCCAAGACCATCATTACTACTAAATGCTATGGTTAGAGGGCCAGGAACTTTTTTAAATTTATATTTAAACTTTTCCCCATCAACTGAAACTACAAGATTTTTAGATCTTAAAGATATTTCAAAATCTACCCATTCATTCCCAGGCTTTACATTTATTAAATGATTGATCTTGTTATTGTCTTTTACGACTATTGTTAAGAGATCTTTAACAATTACAAACGATATAAAGTTATTTGAATCATCATAGAAATCTATATCTAACAAGGCCGCATCTTCATGTGGATCAGAGAAAAATAATGCACTAAAGGATAAATTAAAAACATCACCATAGTCAACCTTATTAGATGTTAGTATGCTACCGCCAGAAATATGACCAGATAAAAGTATAGCATCATCTTGAGTATTTAATTTTTTATAATATGACCAATCTATTTTTTTAGATGGTGGCATTTGATAATTAAATGATATTAAATCTATGTTCTCTACCGACGCACTTTTCACTTCACTAATTGCGTTCAAATTCTCGTGATATTGTATATGAAAGTCTAATAGTTGATGAGTGGTTGCACAAAAGCATATAGGGCAATGTGTCATCCACTGAGACTTGTCTTCCCACTGCTTAGTCATGCTTCGGGTGCAGGAATCGGACCTGCATTCTCAGGTTCGGAACCTGTAGTACTACCATTATACGAACCCGAATTACGTTTGGGGATAACTCGCTTAATTTCGTAATAACAGATTGGGCACTCTCCGATGTGCAACCAATTACCTGAATCTAAGACAATCATCTCGGTTAGCCTTCCTTCTACATTCTTATTGCAAGATACGCAGAAAGCACTCAACTTTATTGTCATTCTTCTAGAAGATGTTCATTCTCTCTAAAAGCTTTAAGTATTGCTTCTCTTAGTTTATCATGCTTAGTTACATTATGCGTTCCATTACATTCTGGATACGCATCTGATAGACCACATTTACACAGTCCCATATTCATCTGCCTCTCTTAACCATTGATCTTCCCATAAACTCATGAGAGATTCATTTCCGATATCATCAAAATAATAACGTTTAGCTATTGGATTAAATGTCCAGCCATACCATCTATCGCCTTCCGACCAAGTTAGATTTGTAGGACCTTCTTTTTCATATTCCCATAATGATCGTTCTATAGATTGATATAGCCTTACCTCATCAAATACCGCCTTGCGAAGTGGATCCCACCTAAATATACGATTAACTAACCATTCAATCATTCAAAATCCCTCTGATCTTCCATTAGTGTGTTTACATCTGGCATACATTTGGTACACGCACAATTTACTTCGTGATAATAATGTGCAGGCTTTTCTTCTTTTTCCGCAGCAAGCATTGCTTCTCTATCTTGATTGCTCCAAGGGTGCATCTTGTTTCTCCCATTCAAGCTTTCCATCTTTATATACTGGCCAATAACCTAATGAACGCCAGTCCATTTTCATAATCTTAGGCTCTCTCATACTTATATAATACTATTAGTTATTGGGAATGTCAATGGTTTGAGATAGGTATTCAATTAAAGATACCTTTGGTTCCCAACCAAGAATATCTTTAGCTTTGTCGATATTGGCTAATGTTTCTTGTGCCTCACCAATTCTAGGTGGAAGAAATGTTATCTTAGAACTATTAATCATTGAAGCAATATCATGTATTCTATAATTAATTCCAGATCCAATATTATATGCTTCTCCAAAAGCATCAAATGGCAGATCTTTAGTTGCAGCAATTATATTAGCTCTAACAACATCTTCTACGTTAGTAAAGTCTCTCTTTTGTAAACCGCTACCAACTACTGTAATTCTGTTACCTTCCCGATTTTGTTTCAAGAACAGGCCTATTACGGGGGCATACTGGCCAACTGTAGGCTCTCTGTGGCCGTATACGTTAAAGTATCTCAAAGATATCGTCTTTAGGTCGTACAGATCATTATACATCTTGCACAACTTTTCACCAGCCACTTTAGATACAGAGTATGCGTTTAAACAGTCTTCTGTTTGAGTTTCAGTATTAGGAGTTTTATTTTTTTTACCATAATAAGATGAAGTTGTAGAGTAAATTACCCTGCTTACGCCAGCTTCTTTAGCACATTGCAAAACTACAGAAGTCCCCAGTACATTTGTTTTTATAGTCTGTATTGGGTTTAATATAGCTGGCTGCATTCTTGATTCTGCAGCTAAATGAAAAACACAATCTATTTTATCAAATAGTGGGCGAATATTATCATAATCTGATATATCGTACTTATAGTTCTTGGCTTCTTTATTCCAATAGAACTCTTGATTGCATTCTGCGCTTTCATTATCAATTACTGTTACTATATGGCCCATAGATACAAGAGTGTCTACTAGATTTGATCCAATGAATCCCGCCCCGCCAGTAACTAATAGTCTGAGTCTTCCTTTAGAAAAATCAGAGTGTATTTGTTTTAGCTCTTGCTCTCTTCTGGCTTGAACCCATTGAAAGCCAAACAATTACAGCTCTATGTCTTCTGGTTTAACGTCTGAACCGTAAAATGTTACTTTTTCTGATCCTGGTGTAACAACAAACTTGCTGAAGTTCCAACCAATTTCATCTATGCCAGCCTGTTCTTTAAGCCATAGATAAAGTGGGTGCTGTCCATCACCATTAACATCAACCTTAGAAGACATTAAAAATGTTACTCCGTAATTAGAAGAACAAAATTCTTTAATTTCTTCTTCTGAACCAGCTTCTTGTTCACCAAATTGGTTGCATGGGAATCCAATTACAATAACATTTTCTTTTTCCCTGCTAATTTTTTCTAATGCTTCGTATTGGCTTGTAAATCCACACTTGCTAGCAGTATTAACTACTAGGACTGTTTTTGTATCATATTCTTCTAGGCTTTTGGTTTCGCCATCGATAGTTAAAATTGAGTGTTGTGATAGTTTCATATATTAATTGTACTATTTATTTTTCTCATTGTCAATACTCCGTAGAATACCTAGTTGAGTCCATAATTATCTCATAATATAGCATTTCTGGTATATCATGGCCAGCCTTTTTATGCTCCTCAATGTGTAGGAATAGGTGCTGATCGTCATTTATAATCTCTGAGTCTTCTGATAGGAGACAGGCCGCACAACATACATACCCAGAGACATGGGGATATATGTATATATCGCTTTCCCAAAATCTGCTGTATGCCATATTACTTGTTCTTTAAATTGTTTTCTAAATAAACTTTGTAGGCATTAGGATCAAAACGCTCCATGTTTGTATTGCAAAAATGAACTAAGCTTATATTAGATTTATTATTTAATGAATCAAATACTTTATCGTCAATAATCACCAATACGTCTTCATCATCAAAATGTTTTAATGGGTTATTTATAGAAATAAGAAATTCTGACACTGCATACTGTCCGTATATGTATTGTATTGCTATGTGTAGCATCTCATCGTCTATATTCTTATACTTCTCCTGCATTTTATAAACAAGATTATCTCTTTCGGATATTAGATCTTCTAAAAATGGAAGAGTTTTACTACTAACCATTTGCTGTCCATCATTCATTCCAAGATAATTTAGGCCAAATCTTTCAGGCCATTTTTTTTCTACATCTGGTTTTCCCCATATATGATTTGTGTTGCCATACTTTTCAAACAGGTTTGAGGGGTCTTGTTGAAAGAATGTGTCTGTATCTATATATAAAACATTATCTAATTTAAATCTTTTTAAGGCATCTAGTGTATTCGGCCATTTATGAGCCGTCCATCTTGTGTAGATGCCTCCAGTAAGCCTAGAATCAAATTCTAAATTAAACAGAACAAATTCTAAATTATTATCTTTAAAATCATCAAGTAGGTGCATGTCTTCTGCTTCTGGGGCAGAGATATATGCCTTTACTGGTATATCTTTGTTAATTTTTCTTAATGTATTTAAAGAGGTTTTTAGCTGCTCAAAATTATAGTTATTAGATAAATTTCCATTATCAACGTGTACAGAATAAACTACAGCGTTCATTAATTATTCTAACCCATATACTTAAAATGAAAATGAGAATCACATACGTCTATGATCTGCCCAGTATCTAGTGCTGGCTCATTGTACTTGCTTGGCCGATCACAATAGAAACATGGAGGAGGAGTATTATTATTCATAATACTATTATACCAAACGATCCTCTTTGAAGGGAATCATCTTGCTGCACTTTTCACAGTAGTTGTATCTACTTCCAGTAAATGGGCATTCTCCAGCATAAACTAGCCTGTGGCCAAAAAACATACATATGATTTTTTTAATTTGTAATCCCTCCTATTGATAAGTCTACTTGCCTATTTAAGCTTTCTATATCGGAGTTATTATTAATTACTAAATCAAAATCGTAGTTGTCTAAATCTATTTCAGATGAATGACCAGTTACTGGACCAATGCCAACTCTGTTTACTCTCCATATCTGACCACCTTTTGCTCTGATTGCATCTGCTTCATTAGTAAATCTGACATCGCTTATAACAACATGAAAGCTTTTAAGATTATTTAAAACTAAATCTACCCAAAAGTTTTCTCCAAACATGTCTCTTCCAACTTCAGTTCCAAATACCTGCAACAACCTTCTAACTTCTGGGTGTGTTTCTTTAACTTTATCTAGTCCATATACATCTACTAAAGCTTGATATCTAAGTGGGCCTATGCTATCTGAATGTACAATTGGATTTAATATATACATAGCTTCTTTCATAGATGCTGCAAATGAGTACTGTGCAAAATCATACGTTGACACTAAATGATCTGCAACTGTATCTTTGCCTGACCTAGCATATCCACTTAATCCTATTATCATCTATGAACCCCGTCCCAATCTCCAATTTTTGTTGTTGGAATTCCGTTTTCTTCCCATAGCCTAATGATATTTGGATTATCATCTACTGCATGCTTTACATTCCAAAACAAATTAACATGATCTAGGATATCTTTTTTAATTTCATAGTCTGGCCTAAAATCTTTGTCCTGCCTCATAAACATTGCTGTATGTGGTATGTCGTTTTTTACCATCCAGTATGCAGTATGAGCTCTCCATTTTTCCTGTCTAGCTGTAACAACAATAATATCAAAATCATTAACTTTTTCCCAAAGCATGTCCACTACGTTTGCATGAGGCACACAATAAATAGACTCAGAATGAAACTTATCAAAGTTTCTTTTAAAGTTTTCAGTAGTTCTATCTTGATTAACTATCCAATGAAGCAGCGGATCAACGTCCGCTAAAGTTCCATCGACATCAAATATCCAGGCTGGTCTTTTTGTCATTTTACTATTATCTCATTTTGAATGAAAAGTGTCAATAGTTATTCACTTGATATAGATTTATACATTTTGTCTTCTAAGCCTATTAAATATTCTTCTGGTAAGAAGTCTTTATAGCCCACGCTCCAATAATGCACAATAGGAGGGGTAGTTTTTTGATCATCTCTTAGCTCATGAAAATCTAATAGTGTTGCTACGTCATGCTTACCAAAATAACCCAGTGGCTTATTAATTTTTGTTAAATAATTAAATATACCGTATTGGAAAGAAGCCCAGCATATTCCATATACCCACACATGCGACTGTTTATCTACTTTCCCATTAAACTTATCCATAAGCTCTTGAACATATCCATTCCTTACTGCAATTAGTTCATTTTTAATTTTAGCAGCCCAATTAGGAACTATAACAACACCGTCATTCATAAATTTAGAAGTAGAACCAATTAATTCAAACAGCTCATTAAAATTATCTGGACATGCATAAAAAATATCTGAGTTATATTTATCGAAGATAACATTAGGATCATTTTGATATATTGTGTCTGCGTCTATCATTAAAACTCTATCGTAACCATAGTTTTCTAAAGCATGAAATGATGCATTGTATTTCATGTCTAGCCATTTAGCAACCTGCTCATTGGGCAATGAGTGAGTTACTTCATTATCAATTCCAATAATTTCTAGGTTATTCATGTCTGGAAACATAGATATGTTATTTACAAGATGTGAGGGGGATAAGTAAACCTTTACTGGGATCTCTTTGTTATGCTGCCTTAATGTTTTGACTGAATACAACAACTCTCTCCATTGCAATAAATTGTCTACATTATCTATATCTGAATACATTGCATAAACTATTGCATTAGTCATGAATTTCCCCTTTTGCATAATAAGATTCAGTTTGTTCTAGCTGTATCTTTGTGATCATATAGTGTTTTGTTCTCCATTTTAGTGCTAGTGGTAGTGTTGTATCTGAATATTTCCAAGGCTTATTGGGTCCAAAAAAATGTACAACCAGTGGGTTTGTAATTGCTACCTGCCAGCTGTCTTCATAATATGCGGGATAGTTAAAGGTTATTGGTAGAGGCTGGAAGACATTATTAAATGCAAGATTTAATCTATCTTGCTCAAGCATCAGGGTTACTCCGCCGTCTAAAACATCATTCATTATTTTTTCTTCTAGGTTTAGGCTTCTCCAATAATTTAAATCTGCAACAAAAACTCCAGCATTAAAATATATTTGATCTGGATTTCCAAAAACTCTATCTGCTGAATTAAAGTTATTTTCAATAAATGCCGCAAACTTATTAGTAAGATTAAAATTAATAAGAGGGTCTATGTCTCTCATTATCATTGTGTCTGAGTCTATGTATATAGCTCTATCAAAATCATTACATACTGAAGGTATAAATATTCTATGCCAAGCATTTTTTGATATCCATTCAGAGCCACGAACTTTTTCATTTGTAGAAAATCTAGAAAATTTATCTGAGCAAACAAATTTTACATTTAAATTACTAACATCCCCTAGATTTTCTACAAACTTGCTCTCCATGCTTAAAACATCTTCTGGAACTAAACAGTATAAGTCTAACTTTTTGTCGCCATGATAATTTTCTGACAATGTTTTTACAAATACATAGGAGTATTGTAAATAATTAGAATCAAAAGATGTTACGACAACAGTTTTCATTATTCTACGCTGACAGTATCTTTGCTAAAGCATTTACTGTTGCTGCAATTCTTCCGATATCACGCAACTGTTCTACGCTATAGCCTTCTTCTTTCAATGTTTCGTAATGTGCTTTAACACAAAAATGGCATTTACCAACAATAGATGAAGCTAAAGAATAAGCTTCAAACTTACCTTTAGTTGTTCCACCGTGTGATGAAATTGCATTCATTCTTAATTGTGCTGGCAATCCCTTTAGATTTGCATCGTCTGCCATTTCTAAATATGGATACCAAACATTGTTTTGTGCCATTATGGCTCCAGCCGTAAGTGCAGCATTTCTTTCAACTTCATCAGTTGCACTAGCAGTAATAAAGGCCACTAGCTTACCATTGCCAGTGGCAAAAGCTGCAGCAAGTGCTAGATACGTTGCTTGTTCTGAATCAATAGAAGATCTATTAATTACTGCGTCTAGGTTTAGCCTAATGTCCTTTGCATACTCTGGAAGGTTTTCATTTATTTGACCTACCCAAGACATTATAGCGTCTCTCCGCCTAATGTTCTATTGCATGCACATAGTTCACCAGTTTGAAGGGCATCTAAAACACGCAAAGTTTCATCTGGATTTCTGCCGACATCTAGATTGTTTACAGTTACATGCTCAATAATATTGTCTGGATTTACAATAAATGTAGCACGGTATGTAACACCAGATGAATGGTGCACTCCTAAATCGTTTGCTAGTTGATGTGCAGTATCAGCAAATGACCAAGAGTTTGTCTTTTTTAGATCATCATGTGCATTGCGCCATGCAATTTTACAAAATTCATTATCTACAGAGCCTGTCATAAGAACAGCATCTCTGTCATTAAATTGTGCTGCAAGCTTGTCATAAGCAACAATTTCTGTTGGGCATACAAATGTAAAATCCTTTGGATAAAATACAATAATTTTCCACTTTCCTGGGAAAGAGTTTTCATTAAGGTTTTCAAACGAAGAATCTTCGTAGCTTAATGCACCTGGCTTAACACCAACAACATTAAAGCTTGATAGTTTATCTCCTACTGTTTTCATTTTTCTCCTATATAGTTTAAAAAGGCTAACGCCAGCTGGTCCACCAGGTCTCGATCCTGGGACATCCAAATTAACAGTTTGGCGCTCTACCAACTGAGCTATGGACCAATGTATATAACATTATATTATTTATTTAAAGTAAAGTCAATGGCTATTTGTCTTTTAGCCTCATCCATTTACCATATTTATTTGGATCTTTAGACCCTATGTACTCTTGTCCAGTTTCTAAATCTATTAGTAACCATTTACCAGGAGCTTTAGTGTGCACGGTTAAGTCTACAGCCTTATCATATTCTTCAACTTCTGCACCCTGATATAGTTTAGGAAGAAAAGTATAGACATTATTAAGAAGCTTTCGCATTTATATTACAATTCCTTCCGTTGCCATATGATTAAACAAATTGTTATCCCAGTACTCTTTTGGCAAAAAATATTCTACCAAAAAATTTGTGTAATGAAGTATTATAAGGTCTGGATTATCTTCAAGTATTTTATCATTTGAAAAATTTTCTAGACCCAATCCAAAGCATACTGAGTTATCGTAATACTCTACTGGATTTTGTATCTCATGAAAGTATTCAGATACTGCATATTGACTTGAAGACCACATTATTCCAGTTTTCCAAAATATGCTGTCATGATCAATTATATCATTGTATTTTTGTATTAAATCTAATACAAAAGAATCTCTGTTCCAAAAAATATCCTGTTTAAATTTTAGGCAATCTTTATTTATTACCACAACCCCATCATTCATCTGAGGTCTTTTTAAGTCTATTACTTCTAGCATGTCTTCCCAAATTTCTTGCTGAGCATACACCTTGCTTGATCTATTAAATTTTTTAAATAACAATTCTGGATCATTAAAATAAATAGTGTCTGGATCTATCATTAGAACAGCATCATATCCGTTTGCCTCTAACGAATCAAAAGCCGTCTTCCATTTATGATCTATCCACCTAGACATTTTTTGATAAGGTAAGTTTGGGTCTACAACAGCATCAAACCCTATTACTTGGCATGAATTAATTTTTAGTTGATCCGCCTTAAAGCTTGGGGATATGTATATATTAACATCTATGTCTTTGTTGTAATCTCTTAATGTTTTAATGGAATACTTTAGCTCTTTTATATGAAGGCTGTCATTTAATTCCCCATCAATGTGTATTGAATACACTATTGCGTTTGACATTTATTCCCTATCCATTAAAAAGGTAAGTCTAATACTTTATCTACTGCATCATCAATTGTTGGTGCATGCTCCTTAGAGCATGCACCACAATCTTTACACATTATATTTTTTTGCGCCCAGTTTTTTTAGGCGGTCTTGGATTTGTATTTAGTTCACGTCTAATTCCGTGTCTATTTATATCCGTCTTCAAGCCTTGTTTAGGGTGCTTTTTAGTTGCCTCACGGCTTGTTACGGCTCCTGATGCTGCACCATTTGGTGGTGGAGTTGTTCCTGTGCCGTCTTCTTTTTGAAAATTACTCATTGATGAATTGTCTTGTCTGTTCTGGAGTAGATGACATGCTTAGAGTCAAGCCAGAGTCACCATCTCTTGAAGCATCTACAATTGTAACTGGAGTTACTCCCTTAGTGCTTCCTACTGTTTCGCATCCGCATTCGTAGCACATTAGTTACAGTTCTCGCAATTCTTGACTGCACAAGGGGAATCGCCTCTTGTATCTCTTGTACATGCTGAAACAGAATTTACTGGTGCAGCAGGCTTAACTGCTTCTGCAACTGCCGCTACAGGTGTAGGAGCAACTACCTCTTCTTTATCAAATAAGCTCATTATTACTTACCGTTGTTTCCTACTCCAGAACCGTCTTGTGTTGACTTGTCTGTTGCAGGGAATGCTGATCCAGTGTTGTCTGAATAGTGTGCGTCAATATTATGTTGTACTGCTGGCTTAACTTCATTAAACCCTGTTAGATTGATACCATCTGTCATTTTATTACTCCTATAGGTTGTATTTAGACGGGTCTAGAATGCCGTCTAGTTAACTATTATATCATTTACTGGATGCTAACACTCAGTCGCTTGGACTTTGGCCAACAGAACCCCACTAGAGCCTCTCTGTGGCCGCTCTCAACCGTTTCTACTTCATGGGTAAGGTCTTCACTACCCTCAAAGAAAACAAGCATTCCAGGGGCTGGTTTTATTTTAACATTTTGTTCTGGGAAATTTAAATATCCTCCAGAAAAATTATTATTTAAATATAATAGGGTAGATATATCTTCTTCCCCATCTTCAACATAATTGTCCCAATGCAGTGGGTTATTGGATCCTGGTAGCATTAAGCTGTGGAACATAGATTTAATTTCTATTTCTTTATTATAAAAATCTGACAATACTGAGCATATATCTTTAAATACTTTATTCTCTACATCGTCTGTATCGGAATAATAATATCTTACAGCTTCTTCTCCAGAAATTGAATATCCGCTTTTTATATTTGGGTCTGGAATATCGAATGTAGTCCTATTAAAATTTTTAATAAGAGTCTCACAGTCAAGATGATCTATAAAGTTTTCTATTACAAATATTTTATCTGCATAAATTATCAATTTAAACCTCGTATAATTCTCTGTAACAATCTCCGCACATATCTATAATGCCAGTGTGTGGAAGAGACGCAATATTTTTTGCTGGCTTTCCACAATCTTTTATTTCACACGTGTCGCTAAACATCTATTATTTTGGGCCCTTTGCAGTTTGGCCTCTGTAGCCAGTTTTCTTTTTATTCATTGAGCCTGGCTTTTTAAATCCAGCGCCATTTGGTGTAGCAGCCTGACGCTGCTCTAATGCTTTTGCAATCTTATCGTGGTGCTTTCCCATTATTTAACCTTACTTCCAAACCTAGACCATACTCTTTCGTGTAAAAAGTATCCAATCATTTCACATGCAGTATAAATTATTGCAAATGTTCCAGCATATTCCCAATGGGCTTCGCCAGTAATTGCTTTTTCAAAAAAGTAAACCATGGTTCCAACAAATCCAATATGTACTACTGGCCATGTAATTGCTTTATACAAACTTCTTTTATTTGATTCCATTTTGTTCCCCTATCATTTCTAGTACTATTTCGTGTATTAATGACAAATTTTTATCCTCTGGATGAGGTCTTATCATCAAATCTGTAGCGCCTAATTCTTTTAGATCAAGCATCTGTTTTTTAACTTCTTCTTTTGTGCCATATATTGTCCAGTCTCTAGACCATCCATAAGAGCCTAAAAGCTTCTCAATTTCATCTTGTGAGTCATTAATGATTACTCCTAATGATAGCATTTGTTTAGTATTTTTAATAAAATCTGGACTGTTAAATCTTTGCTTGTGCATATTTAGCATGGCTAAATGAGTTGCGCCATATTTTTCAGCCATAAATTTTGTCTTAGATGAGTGTCCTGCCATTACTATCCCAGGCAAATCATTGCCAACTAAATCAATAAATTTACTAAGCCATTCATCAGTATAATTCAATCTTTTTTCTGGTGTATCTAAATCTTTGCTCAGCCAAATTAGATCATTTACTGATGTCTCATCTGCATGTATGTCTCCAGATACTATATTAAGCATAAGTCTATCTTTAGATATACTCGCAAATGCCTTGCAGATCATTGCACAATACTCTGGGCTTATAGAATAAGTTCTTACTGCAGGCATGTATTTAAATGAATGGTTTATATCTAATGCCCTTGCCGCTTTAATCCAATTGTCGTCTACTTTAGAATGATAAACTAAAAGAATGGATTCGTATTTAAAATTATCTATTACTTTGGATACAACTTTTAAACGGTCAATGCTTGTATCTTGGCCTATCTCCATCCAATGAAACTTCATATTTCCATTCTATCATTTATAGATTAAAGGGGCAAGACCCTTAGATCCTGCCCCTTTAATTGAAGTTATTTACTTCTTTAGTGCTACCTTCAACTTAGGGAACTTCTTGTTCCACTTAGTTGCAAGCGCATTGTATTCCGCCTTGTACTTTGCTGCTGCTGTTGCAATAGCAAGGTCTGATGCTGCCTTAGCAGTAACTGCTGCTGAGTCTGATGCTGCCTTAGCAGTAACCGCTGCTGAGTCTGATGCTGCCTTTGTATCGGCAAGTACCTTGTCTGCTGCAACCTTATCTGCTGCACGTCCAGCCTTTTCTGCTGCAAGCAAATTAGACGCTGCCTGTGCATCAAGTGCACGTCCAGCCTTTTCTGCTGCAAGCTGAGCTGTAAGAGTAGCAACTGTGCCATTTAGATCAGAGATGCTAAATGCTGCTTGTGCTGCCTTAGTTGGTGCAGTTAATCCAGTTACCGCTGATGCTGATGTAGCGCCAGTAACAACAACTGTGACTGTTCCAGCAACTCCAACTGCAAGTGATGCAGTCTTTGAGCCAGCAACTAATGTTGTGTCTGCTGTTGCTTCTGCTGTTGTTGATGTAACTAATGACTTTGTCACTGTCCCATCAGCAAATGTCGAACCAATTACTGTTGCTGTAATTGTTTCTCCTGTAAGAATTGCGTTACCAAAAACATCTGATGCTGACACTGTAATTGTAGGGATTGTGCCAACTGCTGATGCTGCTGGTACTGAAACTGCAACATTTGATGCTGTTCCCGCTGTTCCCTTAATGTAAACAATAGTTGAATAAGCGCCATTTGTAATGGTAACTGTTCCAACCTTTACGCTTGTTGTATAAGCATAAACTGTTACTGCTGTTCCAGCAGATGTAACTGAAAGTGTAGATACTCCAGAAGCAATTGTCTTAGGTGCATCTGTAGTATGTAGGGCAGTTACAAGCTTAACTGTATCTGATGCTACAAATGACACAACTGTTGCTGTGTCTGCTGTTGCTGCAAGTGCTACAGAAGTTCCAGATGTGATCTGGTTTGCTGCTGGTACTGCAACTGTTGCAGGTGCTGCAGAAGTTGTTGCGTTAGTTACTGTTGCAACCGTAACGGCAAGCGGTGCTGCCGACGAAGGTGCTACAGAAAGTCCAACGATTGCTAGAGCTGCAGCAGTAGCAATTGAGATTTTCTTAAATGAATTCATCATTCTCCTTATATTAATCTGATTCAATCTGAATCAGAAATTTATTGTAGTTCTATTACTTTTACATGGAAAGAGCATGGATCTCCACCCTCATCCCATTCTTGCATTTCTTCATCTGATAATGGTGGACCATCATGTGTATTACAAAATACATCTGATATCCATCCTCTGTCATATCCACTCTTGAGCCATATTTCAAACTCAAGATGATCCTGGTCTATATCCATTCGGACAACTCCTCAAGCATTAAGTGTTTAGGCTTTGCTCCATTTATTGTCTTTACTGGTATTCCATTCTTGAATAGTACCATAGTTGGTATAGTCTTTATGCCAAACTCGTCCGATTTTATTGGATTCTCATCAACATTTAACTTTCCAACCCAGAGCCCTCGCTCATTTGATATCTCGTCTAGTATTGGAGATACTTTTTTACAAGGGCCACACCATGGTGCCCAAAAGTCGATAAGTACCAAATTATGAGATTCAAGAACTCTATCGAAACTTTCGTCTGTTACTATCATTTGTCTTTGAGCTCCTCCGCTGCTGCGTTAAATCTATTCATAAAGTCTTGTATAACAAATAGAGTAGTCTCATGTGCATTCTTTGACATTGCACTGAAGGATTGCTGATTTTTTTCATCATCAGGCATTGCTGATACCCATTTTTTATATAGGCTTTCAGCAACCTCCCCAATAATTTCATCCATTACTGTTAATTCAGCCATTAAGTTTTGACAACCACATCGCTTTAGTTGCAGCAAGCTTATCTTGTGCAATCTTTAATTCATTTTGATACTGTGTTTCTGCTGCTAAAATTGCTGCATTAACTTCTAACTGCAGTGCTGCTTTGGCTGCTGCCTTGTCTGCTGCTGCCTTGTCTGCTGCTGCCTTGTCTGCTGCTGCCTTGTCTGCTGCTGCCTTGTCTGCTGCTGCTGTATTTACACTTGGCGCAGAAGAAATAGAAGTTGAAAGATTTTTTCTAAATGATCCTTGTCTTCCAACTGTTTGAGTAGCGTTAGATTGCATAAGACTAATTAAATCGTTTCCAGATTTACCAGTTTTTGAAATTAGGGATACGTATGTTGCTGCTGCAACCTGTGTTGATGCTGATGTTCCAGCAATATTTTTTAACACATTGTTTGGTCCTGCAGCCTGCATGCTTCCTAGAGCAAAGAAATCAAGTAGGATTGGGTCTGTGTTGCTAAATGTAGATATCTCATTAATTTGATCTACTGCTCCAACTGAAACAATTTGTGGCATGCATGATGGCCAATCAATTCTTTTATAGTCTCTGTTATTTCCAGATGCTGCAAACACTGGGATGTTAATTGACATTAAAGAATCAACTGCTTGTATTGTTCTTTGGTACTTTGGGCAGTAGTCTGTTCCTTCTTTTCCAAGTACATGTGAGCCCTGAGAAATTGATACAGCCTTAATATTATATTTTGCTGCATTTTCATTTACCCAAAAAAGTGCTGCTGAAATAGATGCTTCTCCTGATGGCTTTCTTACACCAGTGTCACTGTTTCCAACAATCTTAATAAAGATAACCTTTAGGTTTGGATTACTCTTAATAGCAATGTCTGTCATAACTGTTCCATGATCAAAACCATTTTTTACAATAAGATCTGATGGCATAGATGCAGCACCAGGACCTTCTTGAAAGTTTTTGCCATTTGGACAAACTGCCCATTCAACAATACATACTTCTGTTACAATCTTATCTTTAAACTGTGGCAATGAGGTATCTATTGCTGTATCCAAAATTGCTAGTACTGGTGTGTCTGAAACAGACGCCTGTGAAATTGCAACAGGAGATAGTAGTGATAGTAATAGTGCCGCCGTGATTAGTTTTTTTGTCATAGTACTATTTTACTAAATAAATCAGGATTGTCAAGAGCCGTCTTTATACCATTTTCCAGCTTCAAGTTCTTTCTTTTTATCTTCTTCTATTAGATTAGATAGTGTTATTATAACGCTATCCATTAAAACAGTAAGTGCCTCTACTTGAATCTCAAGATCTTTTATTCTTTTATGTCTAATCATTAATTCCTCTATCTATTGGTGTTGGGGCTGTGGCAAGACTACCGCAGCTAAAGCATTCCATGTCTAAAAAGTAGTTTGATATTTCATAATCAACAAAAGCTACTTTTAGCATCCATACCTGTGAACCACAGGGGCAAATATGTGTGGGAGTTCCTCTTAAATCCATTGCATTGTTATAGTCTACAGGTGGTATATAGTTTGGGCTACTCTCAACCATATTTCTGATTGCTTCGTGTACTGCTTCTTCATACTTATCTATATAATAAAACCCAACTTTAAATCTATTAAAAAATTGTTTTAGAAAGAAAAATATTAATATAGAGCTGATAACTGCTAACGCAATAAAGAGAATCTTCATCATGTAATTATACCTTAAATCTGAATGTATGTATAGGGGGCAGCCACGCTCATATTAAACTCAGTTGCTGCTTCAAGTGCTGCCTTAAGCCTGAGTCTAGGGTTCTTTTGATTTTTAGTGGCATACAAAGCTCCTAAAGCTATCTGGCCACCACTTCCTTCAGCCATGTAGTTAACTATATTTTCTCCAACATGAAAGTCTTCGTCTATTGTAAAAAGCCTGCCACACACTCCTACTATAAAAATTCCACCACTATCTTCTTCTGAAGAGGAACCAATACTTCCATAGCCATTATCTTTAAATGCAGCCTTAACAGAATCAACAAACTTAGTTCTCATAAACTTATCTAAACCAGAGTTTGTTTTAGTTGGGGTATATTTTGGAGGTGTCCACATGTATTGCAAGATTTGTCCCATGCGAAATGAATCAGTAAATGCAATTCCGTACTGTCCAACCTTAAAACATTTTGGTTCTTTGCGTGATAAGATCCAACCAGTTTTATCATCTGATGCAGCGTGGTCAGATCCCATATATACGGTTCCGTTTTGAGCAATAGCAACTATACAGGTCATGATTTTAGTATACTATTTTTAAAATTCTTTGTCTATTCGTCCTCTAAATGTATATTAATGTGGCTTATTTTCATCAAAGAATCTTCAAGCTCCGCCTTTACAGATATCAATTCTTGAAGGGCCTCGTAGTATTTTTGCTTCCACTCATCTAGATCTTTTTCTAATTTATATAATTTTATTTGAAGATCTTTTAGCTCTATTAGTAAACCATCATGGATTTTTTCTGCTTGCCTGATAGCTTCTTTTTTCTTTTCTTTTCTGTAATTAAAAAATACACCTAAAGCACCACTAAATATGGACGCTAAAAGAGTTAAAAGTATTTGATTAGTGCTTATCATAACTAATCAATTATACCGCAGTTTGCTACTAAATCATTAACTCTGAAGCTTTTATGTCTTCTCCAACATACTTTTTCTTAGCAATATATTCTTTCACTGATTCATGTCCATACTGTCTTCCAGACAAAATTACAGCCCATCTGGGCTCAAATTTATTAGAAATGCATGTGTCGCACATCAATAAGTTTATTCCCATTAAAGCTGATTTTTTAAGACTTAAGTTTGCTTTACTTTTATTGCATGAGTAGCATAGTACTTTTTCCATTAATCGTTTTCCTTTGTATAGTTTAGTTCTTCAAAAAATCTTTCTGAGTTAAATCTTATATTGTCTTGTGAAAATATCAAAGCAAATCCTTCTACCAGCTTTGAATATTGTTGACTTGATATTTCATCTTTAAATGAAAGTATTAGCTCAGCAGCCTGTACGTAATTTTCTCTAATATAACTACATTCTCCAGCAGGTGGCCTTCTTAATGTTTTAGTGTGAAACTCTCCTGTTGGCTCATAAAGGCAAACATCTAGGAACTCTTTTGCAAAACCAAAGTTTGTGTATCTCCCATAGGCTTCAAGTGCTAGGTCTTTATCTTTATAGAAGTATATAGATCTTACTGGAGATTCGCCGTCTCTTGCAATTGTAAGCATAAAGGTATCTTCTCTATTTGAAAGATAATTAGACACTACATCAGAATGTTCACTGTTTACCATTAAATTTCCTCATTATTATTAATTTTGATTTCATTTGAAATAATAAAATCACCTGCATCAAAAAGCTCTACTACATCTTCAAAGCCGTCGTGGTATTTTATAGAGGACATGTATGCCCCATGAGACACGATAACACCAAATTTTTGTTCTGGTATTATAAATACTATTGAAGCAACATCAACTTCTTCTTCCACCAGGCTTTCCCTCCAGCTCAACTCGCACCCCGTATGTTTCTAGGATATTTTTAACCATTTCAATATACTCTATAACTCTTAATTTCATACTACCGTCGTATTGTGAAAAATTGTCTTCATATAATCTTATTGCTAAAAATTCTGGATACTTGACTATATCCATTTGCAAGTCTGAGGCTGGACTTCTTAGCTCTCTTACTTTTCTTGCCATTTCTTTGTTGTAAAAAACTGGTTTATTTGGTTCACCAGTCCATTCATTTACACCAAACTTAAAGTGATCATTGTCTTTGTTTATAAAGTTAGCCATGTAATCCCTTTATTTTTTTGTTTACTTCTTTTGTTTTATGAGAATTTTTTGATTTGTCTGGTGTTCCAGAGCTTAAGTATACTCCACCCCAAACTCCATAGTTATCAGATTCTGTTCCATACTTATAACACATTGCTATAACTGGACATGAGATGCATGCCTGATCTATATTTTTTGCAACATTTGTATCTGTTTCATAGAGATCAAAAAATAAATTTGTATCCATTCCAAGACAGAGTGCAAGGTCTTGCCATTGCAGTGTGTCTTTATCTAGTCCTAGACTATTTAAAATTTTTGACATATTGTACTGGAAGCTTCCATAGCCCGTCGTTGTTGATTGCAAACTCTTCTGCAATACCCCATTCATTTTCCTTGAACAGACCTTTTTTATTTGTAAATCCAGAATGATTTTTTTTCCAAATCACAAGAGAATAATTATTCCAGAACGGCTTTAAGTTTTTAGACTTTGATCTATTTATAAAAACTTCTACACCAAGTTCGGTTAGGTTAAGCAATTAAATTCCTATCTAGTACCCATAGTCGGATTTGAACCGACACTCCACGGTTGGAGGCAAATTTTAAGTCTGCTGCGTCTGCCGATTCCGCCATACGGGCATGGTGCTAATACTATTATACTAGCCCAAATCGGACATGTCAACTACTTTTTAGAAACTTTAATTACCTTAACGCTTTTAATTTCATCGTCTACATTAAATATATCAGATATATACTCTTTAGCATCTGCTTCTGAAAAAGCATCAACTTCTGCTGAAATCTCTAGCTTTATAGTGTATTTATCCATAGTATAATTATAGCATTACTTAGCAGCTTTTTTATCTACTGCTGAAAATGCTGCATTAATTTCTGCTACGGTTAATTTACCATCGTCTAAGAATCCTCGTGCAAGCCTTTCAACTACGGTGGCAACGCCAAGAGTACCAGCTAATATTACTGCTTTAGCTGTGCTAATTCCAACTACTGCACCTGCTCCAATTACGGATAATCCAGATGCTGCAAAAACTGCAATTATTCTCATAATAATATTATTTATGCTTGCAATAGCTCCACTACCCACTTGGGTTGGATTTTCAATATTTGCCTTTTTCATTTTTATTCCTCGTTTCTGTTTCTGATCGGACTTGTAATTATCCAAAGAGCTGTTGTTGCTATGATTCCATAACCAACAATAGTCTTTGCACTTCCGTCCAAAACTACCCAAGCTATAAACATACCAAGAAGGGTCCACGCTTGGTCTATCATATCTTTTAGGATATTCTTTATTATTCTTACCATTTTCTTCCTCCTCTTGAACCTGGTGAGTTTGCTCCTGATGAGCCTCCCCCAGAACTTCCTCCGCTTCCTGTGCCACCTCCAGCGGCTCCTCCTGCGGCAACTGTTGCTGCGTTAATTGCTGCACCTGCTGCAACAACTGTAGCAACAACCATCTCTGTTGCCTCTTCTCTTTCTTCATCTGACATGTCTGCGCCTATATTGCTTAGTGCTTGAATAGCCGCTCCAGGGTCTGAAAATGCTGTTGACAATAACTCTGCAGGGTTTTCAAGCAATACCAAAGATGCTGCTACCTCTGCAGTAATAACAACTTCGTTACCGTTTTCATCTTGACGAACTTCAACAGGTGTATCTGCAGGCAAATCTTTATACTCAATGCCAGCC
>Ga0078894_10001103_pt1 | contig 19848 bp, 28 predicted proteins | sample LauGreSu1BDMLBSD_2_FD_67506 | JGI IMG/M metagenome (GOLD analysis project Ga0078894, IMG submission 67506) | Freshwater lake microbial communities from Lake Michigan, USA - Su13.BD.MLB.SD (version 4) (version 4) | ecosystem: Environmental > Aquatic > Freshwater > Lake | place: Lake Michigan... | reverse complement strand
GTCATTTCATCATGAACAGCTGCAAAGTTGTTTGCATGATCTTCTGCTGCGAGTCTAAAATAATCTGCCCATATTTTGCGATTTATTTCTAAAGGAAGGCTTGCAAGTTGCTTGAAGAATTTGGTTGTATCTGCCATAATGTGTTGCAAAGTTCAACTATTAAAGTGCGCACATCAAATTTTAGGTAAGAAGAAGTAGCCGCATAAATGCAGCAGTTACGAAAATTTAAAACTGAAAAAACGCCGAACTCAACACAGAAGCCACGACGGAAGCAGACGATTCCTCATGCAATTCGCTGGCAGGTTTGGCTCAATTATGCAGGTGAGAATTTCCAAGCAAAGTGTTCAACACCTTGGTGCAGAAATATTATGCGAGCATATGATTTTCAAGCAGGGCATATTTTAGCAGAAGCGGCTGGTGGAGCTGTATCTGTAGATAATCTTATTCCTATATGTGCAACATGTAATCATTCTATGGGAACAATGCATTTTTCAGAATGGGCAGCACGCGGCGCCGCTGTACCTCGTTGCTGTTTTTCCTTGCGCTGGCTTTGCCGCCTCCTAAAAGCCCCTAAGCCAGTTTATCCTATATTAAACCCTTCTACTACAAAAAAAATAGCTGCTCCTACAGCAACTCAAACTCCTTTATCTAATATTTTTATTTCTCCTGATTCTTTTGATAGCTCTGCAAGTAGTGACGGCGGCACACAGGGCGATACATATCACCCGCCCCCACTGCAATCTGCTCTTGTGTCGCAGCAGCAGCACCCGCAGCAAAACGCTTAGAGAAGTGTGCAATTGTACCATCACGACATTCTGCGCAATAAGCAGTTAGGCGCTCTACTTTTTCTGCATGTGGAATAAGGCGAAGCACATCGCCAAAAGGACGGCGTTCAGAATCCCCATCAAGACCACATACAATAATATGAAGTGGCTGAGTATCTGCCCAGCTAGTTACTTTCTCAAATAGATCAGGGAAAAACTGTCCTTCATCAATTACAACAACATCGAAATCACTCAATGTCATCTTCTCCTCTAATTGCTGGAGCGATGCAACACAAACAGCAGGATGTTTATCTACATCATGTGATGCAATACAATTTTCTCCATAACGAGTATCTGCTTCATAATTGACTACAAGGACTTTATAGCCGATACTTTGGAAACGGCGAATTTGGCGAAGAAGTTCAGTAGTCTTTTGTGCAAACATGCATCCCATAATAAGTGTAAGGTGTCCCATTGTGGCTTTGGCTTGGTGTTAGTTATACTGTATAGCTAACGCCAAATCAACTTTTGCTAGGCAACTCTAGATTTAAGCAGTAGACCCAGGAGCTCGGTTTGTCCAGATCTCATCAACAAGTCCAACCTCCAGCGTCTTCTTGGAATTGAACCACAAGTCATGTTTGAGGATTTCACTAAGCTCATCCTTTGGAATCTTCGTGTGTTTCTTATAAATCTTACGAATCTGCTTCATAAGAGCCTTCAGATTCTGCATCTCATCCTCAATTTCCGCCATCTTTCCCCAGCAACCACTGGAGAGCTGATGAATGAGCATGTAGGAAGATGGGGTGATATATCGGCGGTCTCCTACAACACTAATGAGCGTCCCTGCAGATGCAGTTGCACCTTCAATAATTGTATAGATTGGTACGCGCGACGCTTTAATTGCATCAATTGCAGTTAGAGCTGCAAATACTGAGCCGCCAAATGAGCTGATGTGTAGATAAATTGGAACTGATGGCAAATTATATGCAAATACCATTTGAATACAAACAGTCTCCGCTTGGCGAAGGAGTTGAGTCAGCTTGGATACCGATTCGCGAGATACTTCACTATGGAAATATACATGATTGTTCTCACGATAAATGCTGGTTGCTACCATATCATCATCATCAGAATCGGCTGCAGTAGCACTAGAACGAGTAGAACGGCTTAGAATAGACATTGTATAGGCTTGTTGGTATTATCCTAACTGCCTGTTTATCTGTCAATTTTACATAGCCATTTTGCTAAAAATATACTGTTATTTATTCTAAATAATTAGTAAGATGTCTTGGAATTTAGATACAATTCCAGTTGTTTGTCTTAATTTAGATAGGCGTGTTGATCGCTGGGAGCGTGTTCAGAGCTGTCCAGGATTTAGCGAGTTTCCACGCATTGAGCGGTGGTCTGGTACAGATGGAAAAGCACTTGATATTACAAATGATCCTCGTATATCTGTAATTGTCAAGTACAACATTGCAAATAAAACACGACGTGCACATGAATATATTAATACACCCGGTGCTGTAGGATGTTATCTTAGCCATTCATCTGTATATGAATGGATGGCAAAGCAAAATGATGTTGATGTTGTTCTTATCTTTGAGGATGATATTGACTTACCTGTTGGTTGCTATGCTATGCTAAAAGATTATATTGCAAAGACACCACTTTTACAAGACTCCTCTAAATGGGATATGTGGCATTTAGGAGCAAATATTGCAAATTCTGTAACTGCACCCGATGGAGTCTCTCGTGATGTACTCTCTTTTGTTCTTGCACATGCATATTTTGTAAGCCGCCGTGGCGTCCAACGTATGATGCCCACTCTTTATCCATTAGAATTACATGTTGACGGCTATATGTCATATATGGCATCGCTTGGTTTAATGAAAATATATGCATCTCCTAATTATTTATTTTACCAAGCTGGATCTAAAAGTGATATATACCCTGGGCATGACTGCCCTATGTGTGATATACCAAATGATTATGATAAAAATTTTGATTTAATTACAAAAAATCGTAAACGTATATATCAATTAGAGGACGGTGTGTTAAAAGGTGCTGCTGTGGTTGCAGCACTTTATGGAATGTATTGGCTCCTCTACCGCCGTTCCAACCGTAAATAAAATTGATTGTTATTATTTGACTAAATCATTGTTGTTAACCTTTTGAAAACGTTTACAACAATGGAGATATTTACGCAAGCCCTATATTTTACCACTGCAATGTTTATTAGTGCAGCCAATCCATTTCTCACACTTCTCCTAATTGCTTCTTCACTAATGGATCGTACGCTTATGAGTATGCTTTACCATCATTTTATAACTGGTCTCACTAGCTTCTGTATTGTAAGCTTCTATGGAGCACCATTTACATTCCTTATTTATATGATTGCTAGGTATATAAAATAAATTATTCAGAGGCTGCACGCGCCGCAATTTCATCGGCAATATGCGGTGGGATTTTTGATTCGTCAATAATAATCTCAGGGATTTCAATATTGATACCACTCGCCATAGTGACAGCAGAGGGTGCTGGTGCTGGTGTAGGTGTAGGTGTAGGTGCATCATCATCGTTTCCCTTAATAGCTTCAACTACCGTTTCCTTACCTTCCTCCATGGCTGCAACCGCAATTTCCTTACCATCCTCAATAGCCTCTTTTACAATCTCTTTTACAGCAGTAACACCGTCTTTCATCGCATCCTTTGCTACATCAACAACAGCCTCAGCAGCCGCTTCCACCAGTTCATCGCCCGCCTTTGCAACCGCAGCTTTCATCTTAGAACTCATGCAACCCATCTTTCTAATAGTTAGTTCCATAAATTCGTTTAGATTCACGTACCACAGTTATCCATGTGTTAAAATTATAATCTAATTGTGAATATAAAACTCGGTTTATGCAGACTGTTGTGGTTGCTGCTGCACCAAAGGTTCTTGCCATACAGATGCAGTTAGTGCTTTCCAAGAGACCGGAAAGAGACTAGAGAGTGTACTGGAGAGAGCTTCCGCATAATCACGAATCTCCTTCTGTGCATGAGGATCTAGACGCAAGTTGCATAGACGAGCATACGCATATAGAGAACCAGTCTCAATAAACTCGGTGTACATAGACTGCGGTAGAACACCACGAGCTACCTCAGGTGCAACGTTCTGTGCAAGAAGGGACTCGTAAAATTCAATAGCACCTTTTTGAAACTCTGAGATTTTAGAGAGAAGTTCATTATTATTTTCTACAGATTCGGATTTAGAGCCCTGTTTTAGTTTTGGATCGCGTGCACGAATGCCAGCTACAGGAACCCAGCATTCAGGGCGAGTATCTACATACCGCCGCGAGACCTCATTGCGCGAAAATCCAATCGTATGGCGGAACCATTCTCTTGCAACAAAGATTGGCATCTTTAGGCGAAATCGAATTTGCGGATGAAAAAAAGGGGAGATATGCCCGTTTTTTGCTAGATATTTTACTAGTTTTTCATCTTGTAGGGAAAATTCGGAAGACTCTTTTGCAAAGGATACACGTGCTGCATTTACTACAGTTAGGTCATCGCCAAATACTTCTAGACGCTCTACAAATCCATTACCATCGGGCATGTAGACCATCATCTTCTTAGAACCATCGGGGTTTGCCATTTTATGAGCGCTTTACTAGAGAATTGTGTAGACGGTTTAGGCTGGGCTGGGTGTGTCAAGGTTGAATGTATGGAGAACTGGAATGTTTGTTGGGGCATGCGATCCATTAAAGATAGGCGACAGCTGTGTCATTGACACAGAGCTCGGCACTGGTCCTACCAGTGGCGACATATCAGGAGAGATAAATCCTAAACGCTGACTGCCACTCTCTTGACTCACATTAGAGGTCTGCCTAGAAGGGGCTGCAATCTGCCGCGTCAGGGGCTGAAAGGGAGGAGGAATTAGAGATGGCTGCTGTTCTCCAAATAGATTCGTTGCATACTGAATTCTGCTAATTGGTGGAGGGGAGGAAAGAAGAGGTGGGGGAGCTAAGACAGGAGCTGGTGCTCGTGCAGGAGTAAGATAGGCTGCAAGTTCCTCAGCCGCAGCCACTTCCTCCTCTGTTAGATGGCGTGCTACCTGTCTATGTAGTGTACCATCCCTGCTCGCAAGGATACTCGGTTGGCTGTGAGCAGCAAACGTATGATGAGGGGTGGTAGGGTTAGATGGAGCTGCTGCAATAGAGAGAGCTTGCGAAATCTGCCTATAGTGGCGCTGCATAGGAGATGCAAAAGGGCTATCATCAGGATCTTCCTCTACACCATGTGCCTCACTCGCTCTTACAGTCGCAGCTGCAGATACAGTTGCTCGTAGACCACGACCCATCTGCGTGTATGCAGAGTTTTGTGCAAAGAGTACACGGGTCTGATTATTGAGTGCATTTGAGCGCAGAACATCCTCGGCTTCAGTTAGGGAACGCAGAAGCATTGCAGATACTGCATCAGCCCCAGCAATACGAGCCTTCATTGCTACTACCTCTGCAAGCAGCGCAGAGGAATCTGCAGAACCATGACCACTAGAACATCTGCGAAGAAGCGCAGACACCTCCTGGCGAAGCTCAAATACTGCCACCTCTTGTTGCACACCAGCATCTGCTTGCAGAATCGATACAAGTACAGTTATATCCTCAGATGTTGCTACATCATATCCTGTAATTGGAAGTGTTTCCAGCACAGATGGTAGAGATAGGAGAATCTGCGACTCTGTATCTGCATACACATCTCCTACATGCACCTTTACAGATGCAGCCCCTGCGGGTGTTATACGCAGATTGCTCGGCAGACACACAGTACCATCTGGAACAGTAATCTCCACATTGGAGCCAACACAGCTCATGAGTCCTCCTAATAGCAGACCAAACACAGAAGCAACGTTCTCACGATTACAGACCACGTTATAACTGCCATCATGTCCCTCTGCAATTCCACGAAGAAGATCGACATTATGGTCTACACCATATCCTACACTACTTACACTAACTGTAGGATAGTCGCGCAGTTTTGTGCGTAGCATTGCATGTAGAGCGGGTGCTCCTATAATGCCCTCATTTGCATGTCCATCGGTTAGGAAGAGGATATCTGTCTTAAGGGCTGGCGCAGCCTCAATGCACTCCTGAATGCAGTTGATTGCAGCACTCATATTGGTACCACCATCTGCATGTGTTGCAGTTAGGATACTCTCTAACTGTGTGGCGCCGGCTCTATCCATGGGAATCGCTTTCATTGCAGCTGTTGCATGACTGCTAAATGTGATGATAGAAAGGCAATCGGTTGCAGTTAGGAACTGCGTAAGGAATCGCAGACTGTCCTTGCAGTTTGTTAGTCGATATTCGCTGTCCATTGAGCCGCTCGTATCGAGTACGGCGATAAAATGGACAGGGGTACGAGTTGTTTGCGTTTGCCCGCGCACCTTGAGGTAGAGCTTAGGGCTGGGCGTGGAAATGGCGTATGCTGCGAACTGCATCTTGGCTTGGTAAAATACGTGTGCACGGCGTTCCGTGCGGCTTGAAGTGATTAAAGGGCTTGGTGGCTATCGATTTCGCAGATGCATGTTTCAATTTTTGCACTCTTAAATACACTCCTAAAAGATGCGCATTACATATCTTTTAGAGAATGCTTTACAAAGAAATAGACCCTGCAAAACTTATCCTTGAATATGCATGTCCATATTGTCTATCTGCCAAATTTGCAGAATCTGCAACCCTGTTCGATCATGTTCGCAGTTGCCAAGGTGCAATAGTCATCCTGACCCTCGCCGAACTCGCAGATACACCTAATCTGCAGATTGGAGATGGGCTTCTTATGTCCGAGTATGTCGCAGATGAGGAGATTTATTATAAATATATGATCAAATTTGCATCTGCAAAAACACTAGCTACCTACTCTAATAGCAGTTCTGATGATGTACTAGCATTTATTATTAAAGAGCTAGACTCTGCTCCAACAAAAAATAAGGGAATGCTTGGTTGGCGTATTATGGCTACATTTTTTACGCTGGATGATGAAACAATGGAGCGATATTTGCAGCTCATTTATGGGGCTGATTCTGAAGATGAGGAACGGCAGGTACATCCAATGCCATAGGCATTGGACCTAGAACGGGTGTTTACACCCTTTGTACATCCAACGCCAGAAGCATCCAACCCCTAATTAACTTAAACATGTTAAACAATTTTAGTTAGAAATGAATAAAGGTATTTGGGATCAAAATGATTATATTGGTTTCAATAACTGCACTAATTTTAATATAGGACAAATTACTATGGATCATGATATAGGCAAATATTTATATAACACTGCAAAAGATTCATCTATTACAAGTATTTTAGAGGTTGGTACATGGAATGGGCGTGGTTCTACACGTTGTATTGCAGAAGGGCTTGCAGCCCGAAATAAATATGCAAAGCCTTGTATTTTTTATTCTCTTGAATGCAACACTGATAAATGTATGCTTGCACAGGAACTATATGCATCACACCCAAATATTCATATTTTAAATGAGGTATTCATAAATGATAAGCCAGCTGATATTGAAGAGATTTTTCCAGAATTAACAGTAAATTCTCAATATGCTTATTGGAATAACGTTGATTTTGATAATATGAAAAATAAGCCACTTTTTCTAAATAGAACTGATCTACCAGAGATGTTTGATATGGTGCTATTAGATGGTGGGGAGTTTACTACATGGTATGAGTATTTAGCAATTCGCGATCGTTGTAAAATTCTAGCACTAGATGATACGAATGTAATGAAATGTAAACGTATTGTGCAAGAATTGAAAGCCCAACCAGAGCGCTGGGAGATTTTAATTGAAAATATGCATGAGCGTAATGGGAATGTTGTTGCAAAACGAATTGATATCTAGAATGGCTACTGATAAATGTCCAGTTTGCAATACCGGCTCCGATGGTCATTATTATGTAGAATTTGCTGCAAAAGGCGCAATACGATATTTTTATACAAGTCCTGTACGTGCAATGTTAATACGTACGCTGGATGATTTCCTATCATTTAAGCCGCATTTTGAAGCCGTTCCTGAGCAATTTGTGCTTTGTATTGACTGTAAAGGGATGGAGCCGAAACATTACCCACCACTAAAGGTTAGTAAAAAAATTGTTGATTATATTGCACATCAATTACCGAATTTACAAGAATTTTGGATTATAAATCCAAATGCGCTTGTATTTACTGTGCTTAAAATTATAATGCCATTTATGAGCCCGCAGCTCCGACGAAAAATGAGGGTGTTTAAAAAGATAGAAGGGGATTTTACACATGAGTTATTGCAATTAGAGAGGTTGCGACGTCCATGGCTAAATTAATTTGTTTTTTGGGTTTGTGCTTTTTTCCAGGCGAGGTATCCGTGGCAGCGTTCCATAAAATAGGAGGAGCCGAGAATTTCTGTTGCAAGTTCATGGAGTTGGCGATTTTTTTCATCTAGAGTTTCTAAGAATTGTTCCGAGTCGGCTGGGCGTTTATGAGGTGGTGGCGGCGTGTAGCGAAGTCTTGTATTTTCCATTCTAACTGACATGGTGAACAGTACCTAAATGCTTGACAACATCAAATTTTAGAAGAATGTCCAAGACTATTGTAATTCGCTTTCAGAAAGTGACTGGTGAGCCTGAGAAGGATGATGTAGTACATATTTCTCGTTCTGATGCAAATCAGATGCTCTTTTCTATTACATCTAAGCCTTACAATGGCACCCATTGCAAGTACAGCGGGCTATTTTCCCTAAATGATATGCATGCATATCTAGAGCATCTATTCAATGTGGCACTGACTGATATGAGCGAGGATGATTCTATTAGTATGATTCAGTATGATATCCCTGGTTTCCCTTCTGTAGTTGCGCCTTCAGAGGCGTATTGGGATGATGATGTGTATGATACGTTTACTGGTGCAGTCAACTTCTGGGCGACCACTATGTAAGCAGGGCGACCTAATGTAAGTAGCATAGCGTGTGTGTATAAACAGCTATCTCCAATCTTCTAATAGTAGATGGGAAATTGCTGGACACGATTTGAAGAATGGCTCTGTCCGAACCCATGGTCAGGTCTCGTTATAGATAGATTAAATTATAGATATACGGTTCAAAGAGTATCACTTGATGATGTATATAATTCTATAAGAACACCCCCAGTTACGCTGCCGCAATCACCTGCTTTAAGTGCTTCAGCTGCACCGCAACAACAGCCACAACAACAGCCGCAACAACAACCACAACCGCCACCTAAAACCCAACCACTTCCTTCATCACCTCTTACACCATTAACACCACCATTAAAAACAATGGAAGAACTCCATGTAGCTGAGCCAGTACATGAACAAAAAACACCCCTTCTAACTGCAATGGCGCAGCCCAAACACTATAATAGTATCAGCTCGAGTCCTCTCATCCTAAGTGGAAAATTACCTGCTCCTGCACCACCACCACTGTCCCTCCTTAATATTACAATGCAAAAACCCCTTCATATTGAATATTAGTACCATAGTTATCCAATTTTAAGCAACACGTTGCTTAAAATTGCAATAACTATACTAGTGTTAATTACCTATAATTTAAACGACCAAGCATAGCTTGGTCGTTGCTTAAATTAGGAAATTAACGGTACCGTTAATTAATCGTCTTCCATTTCTTCCGCCGACCCTGCAATACGTACACGAAAATCACCAGGTCGTAGAAGAATCGCGCGTGCTGCTGCTTCACGATCCTTATCCAATCCTGTGGCGACTACAATCTTCTGAAAGTAGGATTCACAAATGAGATACCACAACATCTCCATTGTTTTATGTGCATGAATCTTCGCAGCTGATTGCTCCATTTCTCTACCAACCATTTGGTAGACTATGGAGGTCAATTTTTGGCGGCTTCAGCCGGCTTCTTTGCGCTCCAAGCTTAAACTTTCTTCTCGATGTCTCTACAAGAATGAGCGACTCAGACAGCGAGACCCAAAGCGTTGAAAATACCTTTCATGAAGGCGGAGCAACTACCATCACAGAGCCTCCTCGTGATGAGGATATGGCAGCCCTTCCTACCGCTATTACAAATTGGCGCAAAATTATTGATGAGATTTCCCAGCTAAAAGCACAGATCCGTGAGAAGACAAAGCACGCTAAGGTACTTGAAGAACTTATTATGAAAGTTATGAAGAGCAATGGAATTGATGCTCTAGCCCTGCGAAATTCCGGCGGGCGTATTCGTCTGAAGCAGACAAAGCGCCTGGAAGGTCTTGGACCAAAGAACCTTGAGAAACTCCTTGCAGAGAAACTTGGCTCCGCAGATGAAGCTAAAAAGACCCTGGACTTCATTCAGAGTAAGCGTGTTGCAAAAGATGTAAATAAGCTCATTCATGAATCTACCGCATAATATCTCTAACTGCAATTAGAACATGGTACTCCGTGAAACTTTCAGTGCTGTTGTAAATACTGTAGCTGCTGATGCATCTTCCAAACTTGATACTCGTAGCTCCTATGTGGAGCTGACCGCGGCTCTGCTCGCATTTGTCTTTAGCATCGTCCTAATTGCATTTATTGGAAAATGGCTGTGGAATGGTGTTGTGCTGGATTTAATTAGCGTAGCTAAGCCTGCACGCAGCGTGTGGCAGATCATTGGTCTCGCTATCCTTATTAAGCTGATTTCTGGTTAAATTATTGGTTAATTGTATAATAAAAATAAGGAGCTGAGCTTTGTATTTTTATTATAGGAGGGCGGGTATTTACTTGCGACTAGCTTTACGGTTGGACTTACGACTAGCTTTGCGACTAGCTTTGCGATTGGACTTGTGTTTTGCTTTTGTTTTACGGGTTGATTTATTTTTACGAGTTGCCTTTTTACGCCCACCCCCTAGGGTGGAAGATCCACTAACAGGAGCCTTTGCACTAATAGCAGGAATAGGAGTGGCAGTGGCTGTGGCTGTGGCAGCACCAGGAGTTAAGACAGAAGGCTTTTTTATATTTGTTTTACTTACTTCGTTTTTTGCCGCAGCAATTGAGTTAGCGGCTGTTTTTAGATTTTTATTAGCTTTATTTAATGCAGCACGTGCCTTTTGTTCTTCATTTGTTCGAAGTAAATTAGCTTCAGCTTTATCTTTAGGAGTCCCAGCAGCAGCAGCAACGGCTTCAGCTTCAGGAGTCCCAGCAGCGGCGGCTTTAGATGCAGGCGACTGTCCTTGTCCTTCTTCTAGTAAAATAGAAGAAGAGGATGGTGCAGAAGTAGAAGTAGAAGCAACAGAACTATTTACAGCAGGCACACTTGCAGCAGCAATACTAGCCATATCAATCTACTAATACCCAACATTTTTATAACGCCATAATAGATATGGCACTAAACAATGTATACAAAGATTTCTCCAAATGCAATTACGATGCAACTGGGCAGCTTATTTGCGGAGCAACATTTGAGCCGGTCTCTTCTCTTGCTTTTACAAAGGAACCTGAACGCAACTACGCCTATGGTGTCTACGGCACTCAGGGAGACTTAACATGCAATGGCGGAGACATTCAAAAATATCTAAAAGCAACATTCAATCCTGCATATGCACCCGCCCCTCGCGCTTCCATGGATGCTGGGCTCATGTCTCAAGCACCTGTGGAAGCAATGCCAGCAAAGTTCCTTGAACGCTTCCAAGGGTCTTGTAATAGACCCGCCGAGCAGTTTGCTAAATTTAAATAAAACTCTCTAATTAAATTATTTCATAATTGCTTTAGAGAATTATTGACAACATCAATAATACCCTTCATATTGATGTTTTAACATCAATAATACCCTTCATATTTGTCTAAGCGCATAACATCGGTGGACATATAGGGGCTAGGATCACGTGGGCTAGCCATTTTACCAGCAATTAACGGCTCCCCTTGTAAACAAGCACCCTTTGCAACCTCATACACATCCGCCCATATCTTCTGATAGCGCTGCTCCTGCCCACTTGACTGCGCCTCACTTATACGAGATGCGGTGCACAGGCGGCGGAGTAGCTCACTACCACGGGATTTCCACAGGTCAAACTGCAAGTCAAGCTCGCGAGCCGGAATAGTCTTAGCTAAGCAACGAGCCACAGTTTCCGCCACAGGTTCGCGATCATGTGCGGTTGCATAGGGCTGACGAAGAGTGGCTTGCACCATCCCAGATGGAGACATTAGATCCTTCTTCATGCATGCAAGCTTACTGAGAATTAGACGGAACTCGGCATAATCCTTAGGACCTTCCTCTACACTCGCCACACCGGCTTGTTCAAATAGAGAAAGAATCTCCGCCGCCCCTTGTAATACATAGAGGCAATCGGGAGAGCCGACACCTGCAATAGCCCCGCTGAACCCTTCCATAGGAACCCAAGGGACGGTGTTATGTTTACGAGCAAATAAGTATACTGTTAGGAAAATAAGGACAAGCACTAGCACAGCCCACATATAGTTTTTCCAATCCATCTAACTGCCATTTAGAAAATTGAGGACTGGTGGTCGCTTATACAGTCGCACCACCCACCCTTACAAGCCGCTGCTAGCCACAGTCAAATGCAGCACACGGGGCTGCCTCAGCTTCCTGCAACCTTCACAAAGCCTGGACGATTCCCTTTCACTGAAGGGCTGCAATTTGAATTTAAAGAAAGTGTCAGCCCAATGAATCGCGATAAAACGTATCAGACTCTCTGCGCTTTCCTTAATTCTAACGGCGGATATATGGTGTTTGGCGTAACAGATAGTGGCGTCATCCGTGGTGTACAGCGGAAAAAGGTCGATGAACTCCTCTTGCGACTCGATTGTATTACATATAACAAACTCCTAATTGACACGACCACACTGGCTCCACCATCACTACATGATATTTGTGCACGTGTAGAGCTTATTGCAAATGAGCCTCATGAACTCTACATCGTAATTATACGCGCATTTAACCCAAATCCAACCCACACATTTCAATTAGCAAGTGGTGAGACATATATTCGTCTTAATGCATCTAATTTCAAAACAATGAGCGGTCGTCCAACAAATATAGACGGGATTTTTGAGGAGAATCTGCGACTATCTGCAGAAACAGCTCATCTGCGAGAGACAACTTGGCAGATAGAGAAATCACATAAAAAACTATTAGACCAGATGAAAGAACAAGCTATTCAAATTAAGAATCTGCAGATGGTCGCAGATGACTGCCAACGTCTGCTGGAGGAGAAGATCCTGAGGGAGAAGATGGTCGCAGAGAAGCAGATGGCAGTCGCAGATCTGCCAACTTGTGGCTTGTTTAAAATTATTATTGCTTGTTTATCATTTATATAAAATAGTATGGTATATAAACGATATACGCGTAAACAACATAAGAAAAAGCATCGTGGTGGTAAAGGAGGTATAATGGATTTTTTTTATGAAAAACCTACCAGCGAATCTCTAATTGCTGGTGCTGGAGGATATGGGGTTGTTTTAGAAACGGGTAATTATGTAGTTAAATTACTTAAAGATATTAATGACTGCCCGGCTCTTATAGAGGAAGCTAGTCTACAAATATCTGCACAAAAAGCTATACAACAAGCTCATATTAATATACATATACCAGCTATATATAAATATGAAACAAGTAAAATAAAATGGAAAAATAATACATATTTGTGTGGAATTGTTATGGAACGAGTTCCAGCATTTGATACAGATGGACAAATGCATATGATATTAGGAGATTCAGATGAAAATGATTTGAATCGTATTGTCGGTGTCCAAGAAAGTAAACCTGTAAATTCTATAAATTTGGCACGAGGATTTTATGCTAGTCCAAGTCTATTAGAAGATATATGGAAAGAGCGCTCATCTAAATGGACAATTGATTCTGTTGCATATATTATGGGTCAAACATATAGAGCTTTAATTGATGCGCATATTGTACCAAATGATTTAGAATTTATATATGGTGCAGATGATACTATATGGTGTATTGATTTTGGACTTTGTAGATTTGGCAATGTTGACCCAGCTACATTTTTAAACAAAAAAGGAGTTGAAGGAATTGGAAGTGAAATATATGTCCCACAGGATGGGTGTAAAGGACGCCAAGCATTTTTGAATGGATTTATAAAAACCCCATAAATGAAAAATACCGTGTTTTATTTTTGATTTATGAATAATAGACTGCACGCAACCCATGCTTTTCCATACACTTTTGTAAATGCATTTCACATGCATGACACGGCTTAGAGCCCAAAATTACACCTGTCTTGTGTATTCTAATTACAACCAACACCGCTCCCTTTAAAAGTGAAACATCTCCAACCGCCTTTAAGGCTGCACGCTCTGCATGCAATGTTGAGCGACTATATCCTGCTCCACTTGAACGCGTTCCCACCTTATTTGTTGACATCCCTAATAGCACACCTCGGCGCCCATATACAAACGCCATATGAAGGCTCGTATTCATACGTGTAGCTGCCCAATGTGCATACTCACGAGCAATATTCTCATAATCAGCCTTCTTGTAAGATGACATTCTTTAGAAATTAATGGCTTGAAATCATAACTGAATGTATCGTTTGTCTACATGTACTTTTAGAATGGTTGCATTTCAAATTTTTGTAGGCGTATTTATACAATAATTTTTCTATATATTTGGCTGGAAAAGTTGAAACAGCGCAACTATAATCATGAGTGTACCAAGCCTATATATCTTTTCAAGCCAAGTATTTAGATAAAATGAACGCTGCCCAAGCCAAGCAATTTGCAGATGAAAATAACATCCCTGATGTCGAGGGTATGATTCAAAAAACGCGAGCATCTGGTTATAATAGTCGCGGAACAAGTATTCTAGAGTTTGTTGACAATTCATTAGATGCTGATGCTACAAAAATCAATATTCTCCTTTTAAAAAAAAGGGATACAGGAAAGAAGGATGTATTGGATAAAATTATTATAATGTGTAATGGACGAGGCATGAAATTGGATGAATTTACAAATAGCTATCGTCTTGGTGGATTGAATAAAAGTAGAAATAATATGAAGGATAATATTGAGCGTACCATTAAAAAAATTATTGGCAAATTTGGATGGGGATGGAAGTCGGCTGCATTCAATTTAGGAAGTCAGGTCATTATGGTAACAAAGCCAAACAATGAAGAAATGTATGGTGTTCGGTTTGATGTTGATCATATGATTCATAATAGTACATACAACCCACAAATTAAATGTGTGAATAAGACTACTACATGCGAGTCATTGCTTCCATATTTCAGCCCAGACATTGTTGCAAAATTTAATGACTATGAACATGGCACAATGATCATGATTGATAAACTGGAATCCAAATTTGTTACAAGTATTGAAAAGGCAATCAAAGAGCTAAAAATGCATCTCTATTTGTCATATTCTGCTTCAGACACACATGCAGACATTCAGTTTGGTACAGATTTGGATTCAATGACATCAGTAGAACTCTTTGATATTACTTATAGAGGTGATCCTGATGCAATTGAGCATGAAATCTGTACAACTCTGCATGTGTATAAAGAGGACGACAAATACAGAGTATTTGAAGAATCGACATCAAAGCGCCCAACTGATGGAGGAAAAGAGATCGGTGGTAGTTTGGCAAAACCAGTATATTATACACTCAAAATGAAACTAAAAGAAAACAATGCTGGTAAAAAGAAAAAGTCCAGAGATGTAAAAGAGTATACTGATAATCTGCCAAAGAAGAGACATTATGTAGGAAGCTTTACCGCGCATGTTGTCAAGATTACGAATGATGCATATAAACGAGAGACTGAGCTATTTGGAGAAATCCACCCTAAACGAAAGGGATTTGTTATGAAACGCGACAATCGAATTATTGCAATTGGTAAAGAATTTGGTATTTATATGAATATGGAAGCTGAACGTGTTCGTGCAGTAATCACATTTAGTAATGATCTTGATACTGAATTTGGAATTAATTACAATAAAACAATTAGTGATACAATTCCTACTAAGGAAATTGTTGATGCGTTGTATTGTATCTTTAGTCCCTGTGTAAATGCATGGAAAGATAAGAAGAGAGGAGATACAAATAGTTGCGGCTCACAAGATGAGGAGGCTATTAGTGATACTGAAACAGCGCCTGTAAATGATCATAAGAAAACAAAACATCAAAAAAAGCCAGCTGTTACTGAAACAGAAGATGAGGAAGCTGTTGCAGTCGAAGAAGCAGTTGTCGAGGAAGCTGTTGAGGAAGCTGCTGAGGAAGCTGCTACTGTCGAAAAAGAAGAGGTAGAAGCTGCTGAGGAAGAAGCTCTAGAAGCTGCTGTTGTAGAAGCTGCTGTTGTAGAAGCGCCAGCCGAGGAAGCGCCAGCCATGGAAGCGCCAGCCGTGGAAGCGCCAGCCGAGGAAGTAGTTACAGCACAACAAGATACAATTATTGTATATCCTATTATGGAGCAAGTTGCTAAGAATATCTATATATTTCGTAATAGATATAAGACAACATTAACATTTCCATGCACAAACCCACACCATCTTACAAACTTCCTAAATGCAAATAAAAATATTTTGGGTGAAGATGGTATCTGGGATGCTCTTCTTCAACTCCATATTATCTTTACAAAGAAAATGCAAATCTAAATGAAGTAATTCTAATAGAGCAGGTGTGGATATTTTTTACAGAACCTAGAGTCGCAGCTATTAGAATATAGTAAATGGAAGAGCCTCGTTTTGCAATTCTCACTCTCGCCATTGGTGCAGATTTTCGCAGAGACCTTGCGGATTGCCTTGCGTCCAAAGAATCCTACGCCACCAAACATGGATATACATATATTCAAGCTGGAGAAGAGTTCTGGGATCGTAGCAGACCAATTGCCTGGTCAAAGATTCCTTTCCTCCTAGATTTCCTCAAAACAAAAGCCGCAGACTACGACTATCTCTGGTTCAGTGATGCAGATGTATACATTACAAATCCCAGCATTCCTCTAACTGCAATCTCATCGCAGATGCCTGCAAGCACCGACTTACTCCTAAATGTAGATGCTTGGGCGAACGTCAATTCTGGTAATATGCTTATGCGACTTGGTGGTACATCCACCCAGTGGCTAATTGACTATTTCCAACGTGTATGGAATCGCACAAATGACCTTTATCATATATGGTATGAAAATAAAGCTATGATTGATGAATATGAAGGGCGACCCGATGATAAAGCCCATATATTTTTTAACCGCAATCACAAGTTGTTCAATGCATATCTAAATGGTCGTGAAAATGAGCCACTTTGGGAGCCGGTTGATTTTTTGGTTCATTTTGCAGGTATTTATAATACAACTGTAATGAAACAAGCTATTCAACAAATTCAGGCGGGTAAGATTCCCAGGATTCCAACAACTGCTTAACCGCTGCGTGGTTGGAGGCGAGAAGGAGTCACAACCTCTTTTAGGAACTTATCAAATGCTTCATAATCATTTGACTTGCGCAGCTCAGCAATACGACGACGACCAGCGGCAATAGCAGCTTCGCGATCAGGTCCATCTGCATAAAGACGACGTACTTCACGTTCCCAACATCCAACATCCTCTTGTGTACATACTGGTGCAGCCCCATTTGTACATTCGCGTAGACCAGGAGTGTCTCCTACAATTACAGGAACACCTGCAGCCATCGCTTCAAGCGCTACACGACCCCAGCTCTCGCTTTTAGATGGTGCAACGATGATACGAGAATTTGCATAGAATGGAATAGGGTTTTCAGTATGGTCATAATAGGTCATATTTGGCTGCTCTCCATCAAGCACCTGTGGACCATAACCACCCTTAATACCTACAAAGGGAATTTCAGGTATTAGGTCAGCCAACATTTTAATAACATGCCCGCCTTTATTGGGGATACAATTGAGCAGTGTAACATTTTTACCAGCACTGCTATCTATTTGCTCAAACTTGTCATAATCGATGTGCGGGCGAACAACTGTCCACTCATGAATTGTAGGGACAACTTCATGCTGTGTCATAGCGTTGTAGACAATAAATACAGGAACATTCCAACGTTGTTGGAGAATTTCAGTCTTTTCTACATCTAAATGCAGGAAGAAGCATACGGGGAGACCAAATTGTTCCGCAATTTCAAGAACCTCTTCTGCAACAAAGTTCTGGGTAAGAATGAAATCGGACTCGGCTAATACACGCTTGCATTCATCATTAAGTGGTTGTTGATAAGGCATTTTAACAAATGGAACGCCGTCATAACTGTCCATATCTTTGTGGTCATAGAGCATAATACGTACATTCCAACCAGCACGTTGTAGGAATTTAGAGATTTCGTGTGCCATCAATTCTGCTCCGGCTTTTACAGTGGCTGCACACGAATGCATGAGCCATGTAGCATTTCCCTTAGAGCCCGGGACAACTCCTAATTCAAAAGAGCCTTGTGGTAGCCCTTCCAACTCCATCATATGCTCTTGTGGATGTTGCATAGCAGGAGCCTCGGGTGTCATACGAGATGGTGGCGGTAGTTTGCGTATAGAAAGGATGATAGATGAAATGAAAATGACTCCAAAAAAGAGCAACCAGAGCTGCCATGATTTTACTATATCCCGAAAATCCATGTCTGATACAAATCTACATTTAGGAGCGAAAACATTATCTCTCCTAAATGTATAGAATGGCTACTACTCGCAAGACTATGAAGCGCGGCACCAAAGCTCAGGTTTACCACGGCACTGCAATGAAGACCTCTGGCGGTCTGACCAAGAAGGATCTCATGAAGACTAAGGGTGGTCGTATCGTGAGCCGTCGTAAGCATGCGGCTGGCATGAAGGCTATCCGCCGCCTTAAGAAGCTCGGCTTTGTGGCGAAGAAAGGGACTTTCAAACTCTTTTCCAAGAAATAAATTTTAATATAAATTATTATAAAATTTGAAGTTAATCAATGCTGTAAAATAAGATAGTGCAAATGCAGTTTCCTATTTCACGTACAAGCCTTCAAAATTATCGCGAAGAAGCTCGCCGTCAAAATGAAATTAAATCATTTAATGCAACAATTGAATATATAACACAACAGCTTTTATCATCTGCAACTCGTGGTGGAATGAATGGCGAGAAGAAATTACAAATTTGGGCGGCAAGATTTATTGAAATTCCTTCTGATAAATATCCACAACTGATTATTAAATTAAAAGAGCGCTTTCCAGATACAGACTTTCAATTTGACCCAATGAATACATACCTACTAATTGATTGGTCATAGATTACAAATATCATTTAATATGTTCAATTAGAGATTTCATATATTTTCTAATTGTTCTCCCATTAATTGTATTTGTAAGTTCCAATCCATCGCTCGGGTCTATCCAATATACAGCTCCTGCAGTTGTCGCTTCCCCAATTCGCGACCATATAAGAGCAGCCCGTGCAACTCGCAGTTCGCGCAGCCATGCTTTCTTTTGTTCAGTTGCCCCTTGGCGACCTCTATCTCCTAATAGCACCCCTAATAGCTCAACTACATTGTCTGCGTCTGCAGATGCTACCTCTTCAATGAGTGGCAGATAGACTGCAGATATCCAGGATGGAACAGTTAGACCATGCATGAGATGTTGCACGCGAACAATCTGCAGATTTGTAATTGCAGATAGCTTCCCTATAAATGCTTCTGGAACAATAATACCATCCTCTATTACTATAATTGCAGGGCGACTCATATAGGAACAATATGTTAATACCAGCGACCAATCACGCCCTTCCGCTGGGCTAAAGACTGCATTCCAGCTCCCTTTAAAAAATAAAGGAATTTCTGATTTATCAGAACGTATCAACACACGGGACGTCGTTTTAACGGGCTCTAATAGTTGGTAAAAGAGACCAGGGAGTTCTTTTTCTCGTCCAAATAAAAATAGTAGTTTACTGTTTTCTAATGGACTGTCAAAATTTTCTAATTTATATACTATTTCTGTCATTTTCTTATAGTTATTAGTATTCTTAATGAATGTTTAAAAGCGCACAAATCGGAATAGCACTGCAATGCTAATTGCGCAGAAGAGGACAATTAGGAACTGATTTGCAAACTGGTAATAGCTGTTGTTTGCAAGCTCCTTCATCATATAGCTGCCGCGAAGCTCATAGCCGCGCTGCCTGTAAT
>Ga0078894_10001098_pt1 | contig 19860 bp, 18 predicted proteins | sample LauGreSu1BDMLBSD_2_FD_67506 | JGI IMG/M metagenome (GOLD analysis project Ga0078894, IMG submission 67506) | Freshwater lake microbial communities from Lake Michigan, USA - Su13.BD.MLB.SD (version 4) (version 4) | ecosystem: Environmental > Aquatic > Freshwater > Lake | place: Lake Michigan... | reverse complement strand
CAAGAAGGCGGAGGCTGGCTTACTTGGGTTTTTGCAACTGAAGACATTGCAAAGATTGAAGAAAAATTTGGACGCAACGCAACTGAAGGTCACCGCACACGTCCCGACGGTGTCGATCTTAAGTGGAAGCAAATCGGAGTTAATGAAATTACAGATTCTCGCGAGCTTCCATTCTTTATCCAATGGTTAACCTCTGATCACCCATCACAAGATGGAAAAGCAGTTGCTGCAATCGAAAAGATTACGATTGCTGATACAGATCACTTAGCTGACTCTTGGTTTAAGGCAGAAATTCTTGATGGATTAAAGGGTGCGGATATCGAATTCATTGACCCATCTACCAATGATGGTGAATACGGAATCGTTGCAGTGCATCTGACGACGCCAAGTGGAGTTGTGAGGTTGGATTAGATCCTGTATTGATTTTTGAACTCAACAATTATGAATTCAATAAATAATTTTTCAACTCTGGATCTCCGACCAATCTAGGGGTTTGGGAGTTGCCGCCCACAAAGGAGTCATCTTTTATCTGTGGAAAATTGGTACGTACGATATCTCTCACAGTAAGACTGCGACCCGAACATAAATTGATAATCAATGATTCACATAATGGAATTGCTGTACTTTTCTTCACCAAGGATGCAATGTCTTGCGGAAGACTGAAATCCCGAACATCATCCGAATTATATATTTTTGGAATAGCCTCTAAATTTTTTACTGCTCTTTCAATTCTTCCAGCGAGAAAATGACTTTTCATACCCAGTCCAAAAACACTAAAGATCCTTAATACAACAAGCTCAACCCCAGAATTTTTGGCTTCTTGAATCAAACCTCTCTCAGCCAATATTTTTTGCTCTGCATAAAGAGAGAGGGGATTTAGCGGGTCACTCTCTTTGGACAGGTGATCTTCTGGTGTCTTTCCATAGACATGACCAGTAGAAGCAAATACAAAACGCTTACCCCTATTTGTAGCAAATGCTCTGAATAAATCTATTGTTGACGACACATTTACTTTAAATGATTCGTCGGGATCCTCTTGAACCTGTTCAATACTTGTCATCGCAGCTAAATGAATCAATGTGGAACCACTTGACTGGACTTCTAACCCAGAGAGGGATTTTCTTGTGTGAAAATTTCTGAAATCTATTTCAGACTCTATAAGAATATGTTTGCCTATGCCTCCCGAGCAACCTGTTGCGAGCAATTTCATTTTCTTAAGCTATGTCTATTTCGATATATGCGATATACCCCAACTATCGAACTTAACAACTCTCTCCAAGTAACAGAGCTCTGCCCCGCAATTCTCTCCCGAAAAACAATAGGAACCTCATCAACATTATATTTTTCATTAGAAAGCATTACAGCTTGTTCACTCAAGTAGATGAACCCTTTTGTGTGAGCTTCACGGGAAGTAATTACCTCTACTGCTTTGCGAGAGTAACCTCGTAGCCCATTCGTCCAGTCCGAAATTTCGCGATTAAAAATTCGCCTCAGTAAAACGTTTATCAGTTTCGAGAACAGTCTACGCTCAAGTGACCAACCAATAATCTTACTATTGGTCATGTATCGCGATCCGATACAAAAATCGACTGAAGGAATACGCGATGCTACCTTCATAGCCATTTCCGGACTGTGGGAACCATCAGAATCCATCTCTATGAAGCACTCGACAGTCGGATCATTTTTTGCATGGATAAGTCCTAGTCTGACTGCATTTCCTCGGCCTGACTTTTTTGGATTCCGCAAAATCTCCCAATTGTCCGTTTCCCATCCCGAGACTTCGAATGCCTTTAGACAATGAGATATCGTGACGTCGTCTGGCGAGTCATCAATAACTACGACCACACTATTCCTTGGGACAATTGCATGCATTTCTAGAATTAATTGGTAAATTGATTCGCCTTCTTTAAATGCGGGAAGAATAAAGCAAATTCGACTACTCATATCGATTCGAAACTTCTACCAACACATCCCCGATCAATTCAATCTGTTCTTTGGAATAGTTATGGTGGTTCCCAATCATAAAGCTTTTCCGATAAATCGATTTGGAATTTTCAAGGTCCCCATACATTTGAATACTCGGATCGCCGCTGGCTGGTTGAGAACTAAAGTCGCCCGCCAGAATTGGTCTAGTTGAAATGCCGGCATCTTCGATCTGTGATCGAATGTCATTCATATTTAAACCATCTAATTTTACTTTAATTGGAAGTGCCATCCAGCTGTGTGGGGTTTCCACTGAGGGGGTGAATTTGGCTCCCGAAGCGCGTAGAGAATCAGACCCAATTAAATGGAACAAACTTTGATTAATGGAATTGTCAACAATTTTGGCATTTTCAATTCGCTTTGCGATGAAAGAGTCCAATTTCCGTAATTGTGAAGACCCTAGAGCGCCTTGAAACTCCATTGGTCTGACATTGAAACCAGATGTCACGAACAAGAACTCTTTAGACAAACTAGGATGCGTCAGTTCTAATGTTTTTTTATCGAGTCGATTTCTGGTCCAGCCATGTGCCCGCATCGACAAAAGCTCATTTGCATAAGCCTCATTGTTAGTAGTGATCATTCCACCTTCAACGGTTGTCATGTGATGCGAGTAATAGAATGAAAAACTTCCAAAATCTCCGACAGTTCCCGCATATCTATTGTTGTTTCCAGAACCAATTGATTCACAATTATCCTCGAGAACAAAAAAATCAGAGTCTTGTTGAAGTTGTTGTACAGAGTTCAAATCTAAAGATTGTCCAAGTGGATGAATTAGAACTGCCCCAATCAATCTGGAACCATATTCTTCTTTGGCCTGAAGCAATTGGTCGAAATCAATTTCGAGAGAATTTGGTTTGGAATCAATCAGTAGTACCTTGAAGCCCAGTTGGATAATTGGCCATAAACTGGTGGGCCACAACACGGCAGGCACAGCGACAAATTGATCGTCTTTCTTGCCAAAACTTTTTTTCAGGGCACTTGTTCGAAGCACTTCGAGAGCCAGGAGGTTTGCTGAGGATCCTGAATTCACCATGACGGCAAAGTTAGACTTGAATTTTTGAGCAAATTCAAGCTCAAACTCTCGAACCCTATCCCCCATCGTTAGATTTCCTGAGCGGAATACCTCACAAACCAGTTCGATCTCGTCAGGTGTGAGCCCTTCTAGGGCGAGAGGCACATAGGTCATAGTTTTTCCAGGTCCGAATCAACCATTTCAGAGACTAACTGCTCGAAAGTTGTTTGGGGAATCCACCCAAGTTTACTCTTTATCTTTGACGGATCACCCAAAAGATCGTGAACTTCATTAGGCCTAAAAAGTTTTTCATCGACTTGTATAAAGTCCTTGGATTCTAGGCCGAGTGAACTAAAGGCCAGATCAGCAAATTCTTGGACAGAATGTGAAACGCCAGTCGCAACAACGTAATCATCTGGACTGTTGGAATTCAGCATCAGTCGAACGGCCGACATGTAATCCCGAGCATGCCCCCAATCCCGTGTCGCTTCAAGATTGCCCAAGAATAATTTGGACTGTTGCTGCCTTGAGATTCGTGCTGCCGCCTTAGTAATTTTTCGGGTAACGAAGTTTTCTCCGCGCCGCGGAGATTCATGATTAAACAAAATGCCACAACTTATGTGAAGACCATAAGATTCTCGATAAATCTGAGCCATATTGTGCGCGTACATTTTCGCAGCTGCGTATGGACTTTTTGGGTTGAATTGAGAATTCTCAGTGAGAAAATTTTTTCCCTCACCACCCCCAAACATTTCGGAAGAACTTGCTTGGTAGACGCGGATACTTGAGTCAACAATTCGTACGGCTTCGAAGATTGACGCAGCACCGAGTCCAGTTATTGACCCAGTTTCAAGGGGAACTTCGAAGCTCACGCCGACATGAGACTGGGCACCCAAGTTCACAACATGGGATGGCCCTATTTCACTAATTACTCGTATCAGTGCAGAGCAATCCGATAAGTCGCCATAGTGTAATTTAATTTTTTGTGAGGCTTGGTTGGCATCGGTCGAAAACAAATGATCGATCCTAGGTCTAGTCAAGGTTGAAGTTCTGCGTACTAGACCATGGACTTCCCAGCCGTCGGCCAAGTAATTTTCTGCGAGGTAGGAACCATCCTGTCCCGTGATGCCTGTGATGAGAACTCTCTGCATGTGGTGAAGTATAACAACCCATTCAATTTAATTGCCCAGTAACCTCTTAATTGCCCAGTAACCTCGTTTTGCTTTTTGGAAAACTATTTGTGGCCAAGATGTTTTGTTCTACAATAGAACCTGGATGGTCATTGTCCAGAATCTAAGTTTACTTGAGCCGATATTGGCCCTGAGTGAATATGAAACTGTTGTTTGACATCAGTAAATGACCATTCAACAAAATCAACATGGACATTCGATAGAGTCAATTAATTTAAAGTTAACCTAGCCATAAATGAAGAATCAAAACCATCTTGAACTTCCTCAAATGCTTCATACCTTAAGTTACATTATGACCCTTGGTAAGATGTCAATATTGGAGATAGGCTAATGGCGGATGATCTTATAGATGAACGAAGTCACGCGAGCAATCTTGTAAACTTCTTACTTAAGTATAATCTCCCATTAATTCTGTTGTCTGGGGTTATAACATATATCGGAATCTTCTACCTTAATTTACCCATGGATAAGGTACTTCTTTATAATGCTGAAGACCCAGGATATGTGGAACCACCTGCAACAAGTTCTCCAGTATTAGGCATCCACAGATTTAATGACTTCTTACAAATATTAAGTTACGCCAATTCTGCGGATCCATATAATCCCAGTAATGAATATCCAAGCATGTATGGACCCTTGGGCTTGCTACTCATCAAGCCATTAGTTTATGTACCTGAAATCCTCGCGGTCATCCTTATTACATTGGTATCAACTATAAGTCTCTATGTAATTCTTAAGTTAGCAACTCCGAATTTAGATAAAACAACAAGAATTATTTTTGCTGTCGTTTTTTTGTTCATGTCTAAACCTCTTTTGCTCTCAATCGACAGAGGAAATATTCAGGGATTTATCGTTGCACTAAATGTAGCTTTTTTCTATTTGTCTTGGCTCAAAAAGAAACTACTTGCCGATATTCTCTTAACAATTAGTATTTGCATCAAGATTTATCCCGCGTTATTTCTAATTTATTTATTGAAGGAAAAAGAGTACAAAAGAATTTTAAGAATTTTGGGTATGTGCTCGGGAGTCACCACGATTTCCTTCTACCTTGTAAGTAAGAGTTTCGATCTACTTTCATTTGCGCAGGGAATAGCAAAAGGTGCAGCGATTCAAGGAGGATTTCCAACAAGTGGAACAAGTGCGTCTTCATGGTTTTTGCGTTGGTTAGATGCTTCAAATATTATCTTGGTAGCAAATGGCTCAAGTCCAGGAATTCGAGCTTTCCAAAGCATGGTTTCAGTGGCGCTAATCCTCATACTTTCTTATTCCCTTTTTAAACATAGATTGTCTAGTCAAGAAATCTGCTTTCTGCTTCTGGGCTACAGCGCCTTAATCTCTCCTGTGTCATGGAACTACAATTTAATTTGGATTACTTTTGGTTTGTTGATTTTGCTCAATCGGGAATACTCAATTTCCATAAATGAATACTCTAACCAAAGAGACAATCGTCGAATTTTCGGCAGATTTTTGATTCTTATATGGTCTTTTCACTTGTTAATAATTCCTTGGATTTGGCTTGGATCAAGTCGAATTGTTGTATCTATTAGTGAACTTACTTATTTCCCATTGCTGATGATGACGCATCTTGTGTTTGTACGACAAGCAAGTCTTCTCAAGAAAACTGATTAATTCTTAGAAAGCAGAAAATGATGAGAGTTTTGAGAAAGACATCCAGTCATACAAGTATTTCTCTTTTTCTACCAATTTGCCTAAATTTTTTCTTAATCAACACAATTTGGACGCCTACCCAAGGGTGGTACTTAGAGTGGGCGCGATATGTTAGCGCGGGCTTAAGGCCGTATTCTGACTTTTATCTTCCATTTCCACCATTATTTGTCTGGATAAACCAGATATTTACTTTGCTTCCAGATCCGCTCCTATCTGAGCGGGTATTCATGACTATTGCATACTCGTTACTCAGTCTTGGATTGTACAAACTCTTAACTAGATTCTTTGGTCCTTCAATCTCAATCTGTGCTTCAATGATTTGTATTCTAGTTTTTCAGTTTTCACCCACGAATACTATTTCAGGGTACTACGAATTTGCTCTCCTGCTGGCTTCATGGGGTGTTTATCTCGCGATGTCTGGCCATGCGACAAGCAGATTTTTTGGAGGTTTGCTATTGGTTGGATCTTGTTTAACAAAGCAAAACTTTCTAGTGTTGGTTTTTGCGGTCGTACTTATGGAAATTTTCACTTCCCAAAGCAAAAAAAAGTTCGATCTGAAGAACTTTGCAACTACTTGTGGTGTGGGGTGCAGTTTCTTTCTTTTTGCATGGTACTTATTGGTGAATCATTTACTTTTGAACTTTATTCAGGTAATGCTTCAAGGTGGTGGAAAGAATCCAGAAATTATTTCTTTATTGAAAAATATTGTAGCTCCCTCTGCAAGGCCTTCAACCTTGTTCCTTTTTTGCCTAGTTTTATTGGTTCTCACTCAGTTGAAATTTAGAAAACAACAAAATGATTTTCTGGACAGCATTCTTTTTCTTTTCTTAGTAACGCAAATGTTGGTAATAATGTTGAGTCCTTATTCAATTTCTGAACTAATTGGCCGCAGAATATCAATTATTATCTTCATCATTCTTTTTGTTGCAGTTTTTTTATCTCGTAAATTCTTAAACCAACATAATATGGTTACAAAACTTCGTCCCATTTTGATTCTGATTTTCTTCACTCCCAGCATTGTATTCTTGGCTAACGAATTATTTTTGAGAACAGTTTCATTCAATAACTCAATCTTCCGTTTTTTGAATAACTATTCCTCAAATGTTGGCTTAAGCCTTACCGGTCTTCTCTTAATGATAATGAATACCTATATAGCGTTTCAATTGATTTCTATTTATAGCTCAAAAGCCAAACTAAGTTTTTCATTGTGCTTAAAAGATGATGTTAATCAAGAAGAGCTATTGTTGAAAATGAACTATATAGTGATTGGTTTAGTTGGTGCCGGTCTGTTGAATTCAATAAATGGGGGATTCGAATTTCCAGCCAACTTGATTTTAGGCTCATTCTCTATAGCATTCTTTTTGAAATATTTCGAACACCAACTTAAAGGTAATCTATTCATTTTTGCGTTTACTCTCTATTTCTTTTTTAGTTCGATCCAAATTGGGATTCACAATTATCAATGGTTTGGATGGAATGAGGTCGTGAGTGGCCATTCAATTAAAGATAGAACAGAGGAGGATCTTTTTCATAATTTCCTTTTAAGTGGCCCACAAAAAGACTTCTATGATCAGGTTAGAGTTGGGATTGATGAAGCCGAAAAACAACTCATTGATGCGAAAACACTTAAACCCGAGATAATGTCTTTTCCAATGCAACCCATTGTTACAGAGATGTCTTCATTTAGGAAGTATCGTTTGAATTGCCCGATATTGCACTTTGATGTATGTCCAGACAATGAAGCTTTCAAGGATTTGAAGAAGTTTGAAAGGAATCCACCAGATTTGGTTGTTTTGTTTGATCTTGGAAGAAATTTCATCGAATTGAACGAGCGATCTTGGCGGAATGGCCAAATCTCCGTTTATAGGAATATACAAGACTTCTTCCTGACAACGGGCAAATACTCGACAGTGAAGATTATTGAGGAAAATTCCGTTAATCTTGCGCGGGTTTATATCTTGGTCTTGAATCCGGGAAGAGTCACAAATGGGTGATCGTGTCTTTTACATCTATTCACCACCATGGGTCGATTGGTCTGCTGGGACTAAAGTCCTGCATTACTTGTGCGATGCTTTAAACAAAATTGGAGAAGATAGTTTCCTTGCAATTCATGGGCCAAAATCTAAATTCGAAGAAACTCGATTTGGATTAGAAACCCCAATTCTGAATAAAAAATTAGTTGAGCAACACAGAAGAGAATTGAAACACACCATTGTCATTTATCCGGAAGGTATTACAGGTAATCCTTTAGGCGGTTCAACTACAGTCCGGTGGCTGTTGAACTATCCTTCACTTTTAGGAGGAACTAAAGTCTTTTCTAAAGAAGAAAATGTGTGGGCCTATTCCAGAAATATAGCTGAGGGTTACTTTTTACTCAGCAAAGTTAACATACCTGTGCTTTTTATTCCGGCAATAGAATTAGCAGAAATTGATTCTGTATCTCAAGAATCCGCGATATTAGGAAAGTATGAAGTTCTTTATGCCCAGAAATTTCGTGCACTTGGCGGCAAACCCGAAGTACGATCAGAAAACAGGATAATTGAGATAACAAGATTCAATTTGGATTCAACTTCAAGGTCTGAGACTTTAAATCTGGTAAAGTTCGCACAGAAGGTACATGTTTTTGAGAATACATCCATAGCATCTGAGGCCGCGCTCTTTGGAACACCGGTTATCTGCCATAAAAACAAACTATTTGACACTTTGATAGCAGAACATGAACTAGGAATAGACGGTATTTCCTGGCATCCATCTACTGGCATGGTTACGAATCCGGTAAATGCGAGGAGAAAACTCGAAGAGGCATGGATTTCAGTTAGCCAAAATCTAGTTTTAGCTCTACAGAACACAGCTATGCGACCAGATAGCCTCACCCTCCAGAGTGAAATCAGTCTTCCAAATCGATCGGTGTTCTCTAAGCATGTGTTCTCTCGCGCAAGAGTGTTAATCCAACAAAAAGGTTTGGTCGTCTTTGGTCGTTTTATGATGAATTATGTTCGCCGAATCATTAACCAAGTATGATTAACTCGTGAAAACGATCCTTTTGGCTGGCGGCTTAGGCACGCGTCTCAGAGAAGAGACAGAGTTCCGCCCCAAACCAATGGTCCCAGTTGGCGGCAAACCTATTCTTTGGCACATTATGAAGACTTTTGCATATTTTGGACATAAAGATTTTGTTGTATGCACAGGATATCGCGGTGATTACATTCGGCAGTACTTTCATGAGTTTGTAGCAATGAATTCGGATTTCACAGTCAAAATCGGTTCCAAGGAGCGAATCAGTACACATGGATCTCTCGAAGAATCAGGCTGGGAAGTAACGGTAGCCGACACCGGAGCGGAGACAATGACTGGTGGAAGAGTTTTTCGGGTACGTGACTATGTTGGAAAAGAAACTTTTATGTGTACATATGGTGATGGCCTGGCAGATGTGAATATTGAGGAATTATTGAAATTCCATAAGTCGCACGGAAAGTTGGCTACGGTAACGGCCGTCCGCCCAGTTTCTCGTTTCGGAGTTCTCGAAATAGACGAGAAGGGAAATGTTGAAAGTTTTCAAGAGAAACCTCAGTCAGAAGGCTGGATCAATGCTGGTTATTTTGTTTTTGAACCAAAGATTTTCGAATATCTTGACAGCAATTCGATTTTAGAGCGTGAACCAATGGCTAATTTAGCTAACGATGGACAATTAGTGGCGTTCAGGCATGGTGGATTCTTTCAACCCATGGATACATACCGAGAGATGTCCTTATTAAATGAATTATGGGATAAGGGCCAAGCACCTTGGAAGGTTTGGGAATGAGTTTTTGGAACAATAAAAGCGTTTTAGTAACTGGTGCCACAGGCTTAGTAGGTTCCTGGCTTGTTAGGGATTTATTAGAAAAGGGTGCAAGAGTCACAGCGCTTGTTTTAGACAATGATCCTAGTTCTCAGCTGATTCGGAGCGGTGATTACAGTCTGATTTCAATCGTCAATGGTGATTTACGGAATTACAAAGATGTTTCACATGCTGTTTTTAACAACGAATGCACAGATATTTTTCACTTAGGCGCACAAACAATTGTAGGTACGGCATTACAAGATCCAATTTCGACATTTGAATCAAATGTGCAAGGAACTTGGAATGTTTTGGAGGCAGCACGCCAATCAAATAGTGCCGTTAAATCTGTGGTAGTTGCTTCAAGCGATAAGGCATACGGCTCGACTGCGCAGCTTCCATACTTGGAAAACTTTCCTCTACATGGCGATGGTCCTTACGATGTGTCAAAATCTTGCACAGACCTAATAGCTCAGTCCTATGGATCAACATATGGGATACCAGTAACGATTGCGCGATGTGGAAATATTTACGGTGGCGGTGATTTAAATTGGAGTCGAATAGTTCCGGGGACTATTCGAGACCTGCTAAAGAATAAGAGACCCGTCCTCAGAAGTGATGGAACTTTTGTGCGAGATTACGTTCACGTTGATGACGTGGTTTCGGCATATTTGCGTTTAGCTGAAGTGAGCCAATCGCAGAATTTGAATGGTGAGGCGTTTAACTTTTCTAGGGACGAGCCTTTATCCGTACTTGACCTGTATCGTGAAATTTCAATGACTGTATCTGGCAAATATATAGAACCCGAGATTAAAAATACGGCTAAATCAGAAATTAAAGATCAGCACTTGAATAGCGCTAAAGCGCATTCAATTTTAGGCTGGAAATCTTCAATCGATTTACAGAATGGTTTAAATAAAACATTGAACTGGTACAAGAATTACTTAGTGGGTAAATAGAGTGGGTAAGAAATTAATTAGCTTAATTATCCCAGCTTACAATGAGGAAGATTGTGTTGATGAATTAGCGAAAAGATTGTCGCGGGTGTTTGACTCCGAAACCCAATATGATTTTGAAGCAATAATCATTGAAAACGGCTCTATAGATTCCACATGGGTAAAACTTCAGGCGATATCTAAAGCCGATAAGAGGTTCAAAATTCTGAAGCTATCAAGAAACTTCAGAATGGATGGCGGCCTAACCGCAGGCCTCGACTATGTAAGTGGTGATGCATGCATCCTGATGACCGCCGATCTTCAAGACCCTCCAGAGTTAATACCTACATTCTTACGAAAGTGGGAAGAAGGATTCGAAAATGTTTATGGAATAGTGACAAAGCGCGAGGGAACCGGTCCGATTCGCACCATGAACTCCAAAATGTTTTATTGGCTTGCTGGGAAACTGACTGATGGTCGCATACCAAGAAACGCTTCTGATTTTCGGCTTGTGGACCGCAAAGTTTATCTTGCTGTGCGAGGTATGACTGAAAGAAATAGATTTGTCAGAGGTTTGTTCGCTTGGGCAGGATTTAATTCGATTGGTATTCCAATGGAGCGCCCTCCGAGATTTGGAGGTGTTTCTAATGCACATACATTCAAAGTTCTAGATTTAGCCTTCAAGGGCATCTTTGCACATTCATATAAACCTCTGCGTTTGATTACAGTTTTTGGCTTTCTGGTCTCGGCGATTTCTTTCTTCTCAATAGTCCCACTCTTCTTTTTGTGGGTTTATGCAGGGGTACCTTTTGCAGGCTTTGGAACTCTAGTGGCCCTACTTTTGCTTGTATTTGGAATCGTTTCTTTAATGCTAGGAATTTTGAGCGAATATGTGGGATTAATCTATGAAGAAGTGAAGGGGAGACCGAACTTCTTGGTTAGTGAGTTTTTGAATAATGAATCGAAGTTCCTTTATCCCAGAGAACGAAACGAGTAGGCTAATTTTATGAAGTATTCAGATTACTTTATGCAGCAACTTTTTGAAAGTGGTTACACAACATGTTTCTACGTTGGCGGTGGAAACTCAATGCACTTGCTTGAATCTGCTAGCAAGTTTTTTGAATGTTTTCCGGTGGTACATGAAGTGTCAGCAGCTATTGCCTCTGAATATTTCAATCAATCCGCAAACGGATCTGAAAGAGCTTTTGCATTGGTGACCGCGGGTCCTGGGTTAACTAACCTTGTAACAGGTGTTGCTGGAGCATGGTTGGATAGTCGAGAGCTATTAGTGGTGGGTGGACAAGCTAAGTCCACAAACTTGGCAAAAGGGAAAGTTCGACAAGTAGGCCATCAAGAAGTTGATGGCGTAGGAATAGTCGGACCGATTTCAAAGCAGGCAGTAACCATTGAAACTCCGATCTCAGGGCATGTAGTTAAGGAAATAGTTTCGAAGAGCTGGAAAGGCCGCCCAGGGCCGGTTTTTGTAGAAGTGTGTCTCGATGTGTCCGCCACAATAATTGACCCGGAAAACCTGAGTAGTGCGCCTGATCTTCTTGAAACTAGAGATCTGACCGTGCAGGAAGCGAACTGGACTTTAGAACTAGAGAATTTGCTAAAGGAAGCCAAGCGCCCTTTGATTTTATTCGGGGGCGGTGTTTCAAAGAGAGTTGCCTTAAATTTTATCTCAAACATTGAAAATTCTGGTTTTCCGATAGCTTGTACCTGGACTGGTGCAGGTAATTGTGGATTTGATTACCCATACTTTGCAGGAAGACCAAACACCTATGGCATGCGGTGGTCAAATATCGTTTTGCAACAAACGGATTTACTGATTGCCGTAGGGACTAGTTTAGGCTTTCAACAGACCGGGTTTAATACTGAGGAATTTTTGCCTGTTGGGAAATTGGTTCATGTCGACATTGACGTGAATGAGCTAAATAAAGAGAACCCCAAAGAGAGAACAAAAATTTTGGAGGATTCCGAGGTATTTCTAGAATCTTTTGCGGAGATCATCAAACGGAATTCACTAATCTCTCCCGAATGGACTGATTTCATCACGGAAATTAGAGATCTAGTACCTGTACTGGAATCGAGCCAGTTAACTGAACCACCTTCAATCAGCCCACATTCAGTTTTACAACTTGTATCAAAACTGGTGGGTAAGGATGACGCAATTGTGGCTGCAAGTAGTGGCGGTACTTTTACCGCAGTAATGCAAGTATTCCAAAACAAAACTAATCAGTTACTGATTGGAAACAAAGGACTTGCAAGTATGGGCTACGGTCTTGCAGGCGCAATCGGGATCGCAATCAATCGAAAAAATTCTGGTACAAAATGTGTTTTGTTCGAAGGCGACGGTGGATTTGCTCAAAATCTTCAAGAGCTAGGCACAGTGGTTGCTAACGATTTGAACTTGAAGATCTTCATTACTTGCAACGATGGATATGCATCCATCAGGACTAGTCAAATGAGTTACTTTGGAGGTCACTATCTTGGATGTGACACAAAGACAGGATTAGTTCTTCCCGAATGGGGAAAAATTATGGAAGCCTACGGATTACCGTTTATGCATGTCACAAGTTCAAGCATTCATTCCCAAGAGTTCTTAGATCTTTGGGGTTCTTCAAAGCCATGTGTTTACTTGATTCAATCAGACCCAACCCAAACTTATTATCCGAAGATAATGAGCAAAGTTCGCTCAGATGGAAGCATGACATCGGCTGCGTTGCATGATATGACACCAAGCCTTTCAAAGGAGATAGCAGCTGCTGTCTTTAAGTTTGTGGAATCTCCAAGATCAATAACCTCCAACTAAATCAACATGCCCTCAATAATTGTAAATGGCGCAAGCGGTTGGCTTGGAACTGCCACCTTACGTGCAATTGAAAGAATCGAAGACAGCGATCACCCGTGGGAAAGAACTCTTCTCGGGAGTCACCCAAGAACTCATTTATTTGAAGATTTTGGAAGTTACGAAATTCTTGACTCTCAAGTCAAAACTCTAGAAGTACCTGCTCAGGACTATTTTGTGAATTTAGCATTCAAAACACGTGACTACATTTCAAAGCTAGGTGAAAGTGAATATACAAGAATAAACATCAGGATCATTAAGAATTCAATCGAACTTCTAAAGTTGCTTAAGCCAAAATCAATCATATTGGTCTCGAGTGGGGTGGTAACAAAACATCAGCAATCGGACGGGAAACTTTATGATGACGCTTATACAAGACTCAAGATCTACGAGGAAGATGAATTTGACAGGGTAAGCAAGGAGATAAACGCGAACTTAATCATTCTCAGAATGTGGGCAGCCTCCGGCGTGGATATGACAGAACCCAACAAGTATGGAATTGGCAATCTACTGATTCAATCCAAGATATGCTCATCCGTCGTTATAGAAAGCCCGAGACCAGTTTTCCGAAGATATGCCGATGCAAGCCAACAGTTAGAAATTTGTATACGCTTGGCCACTCAAGGGGTAAGTGAGACGCTGAACTCAGGTGGAACTTTGTTAGAAATCAGAGATTTAGCAAGCTTAATTGTGTCAAAATTTTCTCCAGGAAAAAATCTGATTCACGCGATTGATGGAAAGATTTATCCAGATGACTATTTTTGGTCTGGTCAGGCTTTCGAAGAGCATGCCAAGAATGTAAATGTCGATCTTTATGATGTTGAGAAACAATTAGAGTTGACGTCTCTCAGTGTTGATCGTTATTTGCGCAAGCAGAGTTTTAGTGGGTGATGTTTAGAGACTTTTGGCAGAATCTTCGGCGCGTTGGGAAGATTAGACTAGTCCAGTCGCTAAAATTTTTTATAGAAGTATTGACCTAACTGTTGACTAGAAAAGGAATGTTCTAATGAATAAGCCATCACAATCCGATAGAGAGATATTTGAAAACTTATTCGTTCTTGAAGCTGCCAACAACCATTGGGGAGACGTTGAACGTGGAAAAAAGATCATTCAAGATTACGCATCAGTAGTCAGGTTCAATGATGTGAAAGCTGCGATCAAATTTCAGTTCAGAGACGTGGATAATTTTATCCATGATGATTTCAAAGGCAATACAGATATTAGATACATTAAAAAGACTGAAGCAACCAAAATGACACATGCACAGTACGCAGAGTTAGCAAATGCAGTTCGTAAAGTTGGGTGCATTCCAATGGCAACACCGTTTGATGAGGCTTCTGTAGACTTGTGTGTTGACCTTGGATTTCCAATTATCAAAATTGCAAGTTCCGATATCAATGATTGGCCATTGATTGAAAAAGTCGCATCTACAAAGAAGCCAACAATTATTTCTTCAGGAGGCGCCTCGGAGAAGTCTTTGGATGATGTAGTGCATTTCTTTGAAAAGCGAAGTATCCCATTGGCAATAAATCATTGTGTAAGTCTTTATCCGAGCGAGGATCACCAATTAGAATTGAACCAAATTGATTACCTGACTGAGCGGTACCCTACCCACGTTATTGGGTTTTCGTCCCATGAGTATCATGACTGGGAGTCCTCGATGCATATTTCTTATGCTAAAGGAGCAAGGACATGGGAACGCCACATTGACATTGAGTATAACAATGTCCCTGTCGCATCATACTGTTCCTTACCAGAGCAAATTGATGTGTGGTTCAAGGCTTTTAACAAGACACGTGAAATGTCAGGAGGAAATTCTGATACCCGAAGAGTTATCCCAATCGAAGAAACCAAGTATCTCGATGCTTTAGTTCGTGGAATATATTCTAAACGTGATCTCCCAGCGGGTTACGTTGTAGACAGCTCAACTTTTTCCATAGATTTCAAATCAGCGGTCCCTCTGAGAAAAGGTCAATTGTCCACAAGAGAAATAATCAACGGAACAACTTTAATCAGGGCTCTTAGTGCCAATTCTCCGCTAACCATCGAGGACATTAGCGGCCCAATTGCTGAGTCCACTGCATTAAGAGCTCAAATTCTTAACAGAGGTGTTTAATAAATTGAGTGAACAGAATAAGGCAATTGCCTGGGTCACTGGCGCTGGATCGGGAATTGGACTTGCCATTTCAAAAGAACTTAAAAGTAATGGATTCGAAGTTGACGAGATAACAAGATCAGATTTCGACTTATCGAATTCTTTCGCAATAAAGGAATGGGTTGAAAATAGAAAGCAAGCACCTTATTTAATAGTATGCAATGCAGGAATCAATCTACCTATGAAAATCTCAGAAGAGAATTTAGGGACGTATGAAGAGATAATTAACTCAAATTACTCAGGACACTTGCAATTATGTTTGTCAGCACTTCCCCTTCTTGTTAAAAATGGGGGAGGCCGGATTGTATTTATTTCTAGTGCTTATTCACAACGAGCGCGCGCAGGTCGCTTTGCGTACTCGATCTCCAAATCCTCACTTGACGCGTTAATGCGAAGTATCGCTCTAGAATATGGCACATCAGGAATTCTTGCGAATTCTGTTTCACCAGGATTCATTGAAACTAGATTGACGCTTCAGAACAACAATGAAGAGGCAATCGCGAAGATTTTAGAGCGTGTTCCATTAAACCGTTTGGGCATGACTTCCGAAGTCGCCAATCTAGTGAGATTTCTTGGCTCGTCTGAAAATACGTATATCACAGGTCAAGTCATAAACATCGATGGAGGGTTTTCAATTTCATGATGAAGGAAGAGAATTTAGTAATCAAGTCTCTTCAGGGTGATTATTCGGTCACTTTTGAAGAAAACATTACCAATGCCGTCGAAGTTGCACAGACCTTAAATAACGATTGTTATTTATTGATTGATGCAAAAGTATGGGATTTGTATAAATCGAGCATGACGCAATTGGATCGTTTTCCTAGAAAACTTATTGAGGTGACTGAAGCAAATAAGAGCCTCGAACTCGTGGGCCAAATTTCTGAGTGGCTAGTTCAAGAAGGCGCAACAAAGAGTAGTTTGATAATCGCAATTGGTGGCGGAATGGTGCAAGACCTTGCCACCTTTACTGCCCACATTTACTACAGAGGGATTGACTGGGTTTATTTACCAACAACGCTTCTAAGTCAGTCAGATAGTTGCATCGGTGCTAAATGTGGACTGAATCTGCTTCAATATAAAAATCAACTTGGAGTAATCCACTCGCCAAGCATGGTCATAATTTGTACGAAGTTTTTAGAATCCCTTGGGGACCTAGATTACTCATCAGGTTACGGTGAGATACTTAAGCTTTCCTTAACTGGAGAACTAGAATTTTACGAAGATTTCAAATTGCATTTAGCTGAGAAAGGTTTCGAGAGGGCCGAAGTTTACACTTTAATTATTAAGAGTTTACGAGCAAAACAAAGCGTCATCGAAGAAGACGAATATGAAAGCGACTTAAGGCGAATTCTTAACTACGGACATTCTTTTGGTCATGTTCTTGAATCCTTGACTGAAAATTCGATTCCTCATGGTGCAGCGATTGTATTTGGTATGGATCTAATGAATTATTTGGGGGTTCAATGGGGAATTACAGAAAAAAGTTTCTATCTGGAATTCTCAGCTTTGGCGAGAAGGCATTTTTTTGAGTATAAAATCCCAAAGAATATTACCGCTGAATTACTAGTCGCAAGTCTAAGAACAGATAAAAAAATGAGTAATGGAAAGATGAATTTTGCTGTCGCCAAGGTACCAGGTGAGATAGTTATTCACAGTAGTTCATTAGATGTACAACTCACAAAACTAGTTGAAAATTATCTAAATGAAAACCCAATATTCTCTTTTAATTGATGTCGGTGGCACCGACATAAAAGTTGGTGTAGTTGCGGATGGTTTATCAAATCTAGTGTGTGTTGAACGGTATCCAACACCTTCGTTCTTACCCACAAAAATTGGCAGGAAGGAAATTTCTCCTGCAGATCTTTTACTCCGCTGCAAAATGGCAATTTCGATTGCAGAGCGTTCATTTGGATCCTTCACATCAGTGGCACTCTCTGGCCAAATGGGATGTTGGGTTCTTACTGATTATCAAAACAATCCATTGACTAACATCATTTCATGGCAGGATAAGCGCGTTGAGGAGACTATTCCTCAAAGAAATTCAATTTTGGAGTTAGCTGACGAGATTTACACAGAAAATGGACTGCGTCTCTCAGGAAATGAGGTCAGGTCAGGCTTACCAATTTTTGGGGTGTATCAGCATTTTCAAAACAATAAGGTTGATGGGAAAGTACGTTTCCACTCCCTAATATCATGGCTTTCATCACAATTAGTGACTGAGTACCCTTTTCTTGTTCACGAAACTGATTTCGCCAGTTCTGGAATGTACAACTTAAAGACAAAAAAAATACTGAACAATGTTGAAGAATTGTTCAATGGCAAGATCGTGTTTCCAGAGGTGACGGACAAGTACCTCACATTAGAAGGAAGCAAGGTTTTGCAACCTGAATTCTTTATTGGTGTTGGAGACCAACAAGCTTCACTTTATGGGTCACTATTATCGAATAAGACCATCATCATAAATATAGGCACTGGTGGCCAAGTTGCTAACTTGCAACTAAATACAGCAGTAGATAGCAATGCCCAAGTACGACCATTTTTTAATGGAGAGCTAATTGAGACACGTACGCACCTGCCGGCTGGACGCGCCTTAACTGCCTATGCAAAAGCTCTACTTGCCAATACCTCAGGAAAGTTGAACTACGAACTTTTTTTTAATTTAGGGGTATCTGACTTCAAGACCGTACGGTCACGCGATATAGTGAATTTCGAGGTAGATGTTTCTAGACTTTCAAAGTCAATGACTAAACAGGAGAAGCAGATCCTTATTGAGGAAGTTGTATATGGATACCTTCGATCCTATAGAGATGCCATCAGCAACCTAAGTTATAAAGACTGTACGACGCTAACTTTTGCAGGTGGCGTCGGTCAAAAATTTCTGAGCCTGCATCGCCATCTAGGAAAAGAATTAAAGATGAATACGGAGATTGCTAACACGAATGAATCAACCTTGCAAGGACTTGCATTTCTACTGACTCGAGACAAATAATTTCTTAATTTCCACAATCGATCTAGACAACTCCACCATTGATGGGTAAACAAGATTTGCTCCAGCAACCAGTAGTTGCTTCTCTGTATGGGCAGATTGTGCAACTCCAACGCTTGGGATTCCTGCTGCAGTAGCAGCTAAGATATCCTCCGAGCGGTCCCCAATCATTATTGATTCGCTCGCACTCAAACCACTGATTGCCTTGAAGATAACTTCTGGATTTGGCTTAGGCATAAATCCGTCTGTCCCTTGCGAGTAATCTATATACGGTTTCAAAAGAGAATTCTCGATAACAAGACTTGTTAACGCTGATGGTTTTGAGGTTGCAATACCGATCAAAAAATCTTCTGCCTTAAAAAGTTTAAGTGTTTCTATAACCCCTGGAAATATCTTGTTTTCAATTGAAATGAACTCGGTAAGTCGGGCTCTAAAATGAAGAATCAATTCTTGAATTTCCTTGTCAGAAATCTGCAAATCAAGGAACAAGTTTTCAGCTGGAAGACCTAGAATTTCCATCACCCTTTGATGGGAAATTTCTCTGAATCCCTTGCGAATTCTTGAATAGTTTACAGAAGCGTGAATTTGCTCTGAGGAGTCAACTAATGTTCCGTCTAGATCAAAGATTACCGCTTTCAGTTTTATTCCTCCTTAGTTTATGTTCACATTCTATAAGACCTTACACAACACCCTGAAGATTTCAAGAGTCTGACATGTGAGTCAGGTAGCATCTGAAAATGCAATTATTCCGAAATAGGTTCATGCGCAGATACATCATAGTTGGAATTTGGAATACTGTTTTCGGTATTTCTGTATTTTTTGTAGTGTCAAATTTGTTTTCCGCTTTGCCAAACTTCCCAGTTCTCCTTCTTTCTTATATAGTTTCAATTATTCAATCACACTTTGCTCAACGCTATTTTGTTTGGGTATCCAAAAAGATGTACATAGCGGAGTTGATAAAGTTTGCAGCGGGATACCTCGTGCAATTTCCTATAAATCTGATAATTCTTGAAATCGCGGAGAACGTCTTTTCTTTACACCGAAATTCTTGCCAATTATTCTTAACCCCGGCACTTGTTCTCTTCTCATTTTTCGTTAACAAAAGATATGTATTTTCAAAAAATAGTTGACAGGATTAAAAGATGTGGCTTGGGCCGGGATCGAACCGGCGACCTAACGATTTTCAGTCGTTCGCTCGTACCAACTGAGCTACCAAGCCAAACAAGGTTCTGACATCGGCCTTAAATAAGTACGACACCAAAA
>Ga0078894_10001096_pt1 | contig 19871 bp, 13 predicted proteins | sample LauGreSu1BDMLBSD_2_FD_67506 | JGI IMG/M metagenome (GOLD analysis project Ga0078894, IMG submission 67506) | Freshwater lake microbial communities from Lake Michigan, USA - Su13.BD.MLB.SD (version 4) (version 4) | ecosystem: Environmental > Aquatic > Freshwater > Lake | place: Lake Michigan... | reverse complement strand
GCGGATCGAGGGCAGGCGGGACCGGGAAAAAGCCGAAGGGCCGGCGGCGTCGGGCTTCGACACCACCGGCCCTTCATTTGTAGGCAGCGGAGGCCCCTGCGGCGAGGCCGCGGGAATCCGGTTCAGGCCCGGGGATTACTGGTAATCCTTCTCGGCGAGGGGCTTGCCAGCATCCGGGAGCCCGTAGATTCCCGGGAACATCACGCCGGCCCCACCAACGGTGTTCGGCGTGAGGAGTTGGCAGTAGACCCGAGGTTCCATCGAGTCGCTAATGAACAGCGTGTGTCCGTCGCAGAAAACCGCCACGATGCCGCCGGAGTGCCTAGCCGAAGGTGTAGCCTGAGCATTCAGGGGCAGGGCAGACGCTTCGATCGGTGTCACGTTGATCATTTTCAAAGTGTTCGAAGCAATCAGCCCGGAAGGCGTCAACGCGGAGGCCGGAGTCTTCGTGATGGCACCAAAGCCAATGATAGGCGACTGGTTGGCGGTGGAATTCACGCCAATGTCATAGCCGCCGTTGGGGGCAAAGCTGTATGACGTGGCTGCCGAACGAGGGGAGGCGTCGTAGAAAGCCTGCGGGTTGAAAGTGGCGTTGCTTCGTTCAGCGATCAGCAGGGTGTTCGAGGCGCCGTCGCCAGAGGAGATGTAATCGACGCCGTTCTTCATGGCGGTATAGCCACCCGCGCCAGCCTTCCCGACGGTGTCCATCATCACGCCGTCATCGCGGTACTGGCTGCCCGCGATGAACCCCACTCCGACGTTCCCGGCATAGGCGATCGACGGGGCAGCCTCGAGCGCCGGTACCGACGTCGGACACTTGAAGATCTCCATCGGCGGCGCGAGTGCGACCGGCGCACCGGTCGTGTTGTTTTCCCAGAGCTTGTAGACGTCGAGTCGTTCGAGACCGGGGAGGATCATCACGGGCCAGGAGACGGTGCTGAAGTTCGTCGAACCGGCGTCGGCAGGGGCGATCGAGGCGGATGTCGAGTTCGGGTGGGCGTTCCGCCAACCGGGGATGAACTTCTTGGAGTTGTCGAAGTTCGTCACAGCCAAGCCGATCTGGCGGACGTTGTTGATGCAGGTGTTGCGGCGACCCGCTTCGCGGGCGGCCTGCACGGCCGGGAGCAGCATCCCGACGAGCGTGCCAATGATGGCGATGACGACGAGCAGTTCGACGAGCGTGAAGCCGGCCCGGCTCCGGTCGATGTGGGTGCGCATTGGAAAGCCCTTTGGTGGGAGGTTGCCCCCGAGAGAGCCGCCGCCCGGATGATGAGAAGAGAAGAATGAACCGGTCGCCCGTACAGTGCCCGCGGGGGAAGCGGCCAGAACGGCATCGCCCCTGAAAATCCGCGGTGGTTGCCCTGCCTGCCCCTATACGGGATTGTCGGGTCGCTGGTGCGATTTGTCCAGCGGCAGCGGGCCGGCCAGACACAGATTCCGCAGGATCGCCAGCCGGCGGCGGAGGGCGGTCACCCCGGCAAACCCGAGGCCGGCGAGCCCCATCGCCCAGGTGGAGGGCTCGGGGACTGGCACGGCGTTGACCGTCATCATGTAGGGATTCGCCGAGGCGTTGGAGGGGACCCAGTCGCCCCCTACGCGAACGGCGGTGTAATTGGACGTTTGAGAGGCGGGTGTGATCACCCCTGTCGGCCCGGCGGTGCTCCAGGAGACCGCCGACGACACCCCTTTCACCACCACGAAGTACTGCTCTGTCGGGCTTAGTAGGGGAAACGAGCCGTCAGGTGTGAACGTGTTGTTGCCCACGACGACGGTTGTGGGGGGAAGGAGCGTTGGACCGACCTTGTTGTTCGGCTCGCTCCCGGTGCGTTTCGCATCGTAAATGTCGACCTGAAACGACGTGCCGAGGGGATTGTTTGCGAAGTTCAGGACGACCGACCTGAGTCGGAAGTCGTAAACGCTCGTCGGGAGTATGAACTGCGCAGCCTGCCAGGTCGATCCGGAAGCGGAGACAGAGCCTGTCGGGGTGTTGCCTGTGATGCTGTCGAAGACCACCTCCGAGCCGCTCAAGCCCCCGCCTGAGGCCGTGGGCAGCGCGGTTGCTGCTGCGAGGCCAAAGAAAGCCACGATTCCAAGGCGCACCACCGAAGTACGTAGGGCACGCAGGCTATGACAGCCACGGAGTCCCGCGACGAGGGAGATGCACGAACGGATTGCGGCTGACATGGCGACGTCCTGACGGAAGAGGATGGGAGGCCTCGAAGGGCCGGCGCTCCCGGTGACATTCATGGCAACCCTAAGGTGCATGTGCCGTGCCAATTTGCGCAGTCTGTCCTTTTTGAAAGTCGATTGGCCGAAAAAGTGCTTTTCACCCGGTGATTGATCGTTTTCCGAAAAGCAGCGTTGCCGCGTGGTGGATAGCCCATCCTGCGGGATAGTGAACCGCGATCACCACTTTGGTGACGCACCCTCTTTTGGGGATCGGCCGAGAGGGGGCCAGATCGCCGAGCCGACGCCGCGGATCTCCTCAGGACGCTAGGCCTGCGAGCGCGGTCGGCGGGAAGGACGGGGAGCGTCGGCTCGAGAAGCGGCTGGCGAGCACCTGGGGGGGGCTAAGCCCCGCAGAAACCGTCATCGAAGACGGTGGCCGGCCCACGAGAGAATCGGCGTGTTTCAGCAGTGGCTGACGCCGGAGAGGGGAGGCCGGGGCCTTTTATTCAGGCCCCACGAGCCAGAGCGATCAGCCCTGGCGGCGGCGGCGGAGGGCGGTCACGCCGGCAAACCCGAGGCCGGCGAGCCCCATCGCCCAGGTGGAGGGCTCGGGGACGGCGACGGCGTTGACCGTCATCATGGAGGGGTTGTTGGCGGCGGGGTTCGTGAACCAGGTCGAACCGGCGTTGTTGGTGAGGGCGGTGCTCGTGCCCAGCTGCGAGGCCGGGCTGATGAGCCCCGTGTTGCCGGCCGTGCCCCACTGGGGGCTCGACGCTCCACCCTTCAGCACCACCCAGTAGCTCGTGGACGGGGTGAGCGTGGGGAAGCTGTTAGTGGTGAAAAACGAGTTGTTTCCGACGACGATCGGCTGCGTGGCGAAAAGCTGGCCGACCGAGCTGACCGGCTTGCCGCTGACCGAGTTGTAGATTTCGACCGCGAAATCGGTGCCGAGGGGGTTGTTGGCGAGGTTGAGGACGACCGAGCCGAGGCCGAACTTGTTGTTGCCGCCGGAGGCCGCCGGGAGGATGAACTCGGCCGCTCTCCAGCCGTTGACCGAGGCGGTCGTCGAGCCGGTGGCCGTGTTGCCGGTGATGCTGTCGAAGATCACTTCGGCGGTCGCCCGCTTGGCGGAGCCGGCAGCGACGAGGAGACCGAGGATGGCCATTCCCAGGGACAGGGTGCGGATCGAGTTGGAGAGGGAGGCCAGACGCATCGGAGATCCTTTCGTGGTGTTCATCAGGAGGAACGCCTTGCTTCGTCCCTGCTTCAGTGAACGCATCTCAATGCAGCTGCCGTGCCAAAGCTTTTTGGGTTTTTGTTTTCTCCGTAAGTTGTTTTCTGGAATCGTCTTGCGCGATTCTTTTCAGGCGAGATGCGCGCGGGGGCCGGGCCGGGGCTTTCTCACACGTCTGGTGAGGAATTTGAGCCCTGGAGCAGGAGGAAGGTCACAAGTCTCTTGCAGAAAAGGACTTGCGTATTTTTCGCAAGGATTGCGAAAAGGTCTCACCGCTCTGGTGAGGGGGGCGGCGGTCGCGGCCCCGGGCGTCTGGCTCGAGAAGGGGGAAGAATCCGCCGGCAGACGCGGCGTGTGGGATCAGCCCTGGCGACGTTTGCGGAGGGCGGTCAGCCCGGCAAACCCAAGGCCGGCCAGGCCCATGGCCCAGGTGGAGGGTTCGGGAACAGCTACCGGCGTGGCGTTGACGGTCATCATGTAAGGGCCGCCGTTCGAGGCATTCCAGATGGCCCCGGAGTTGGAACCGTCAGCCCAACGCTGGGAGGCTCCAGGGCCCGTCGCCGAGCCGTTGGTGTAGTTCCAGCTTCCCGAGTTCTTGAGAACGACCCAGTAGGACGTGTTGGGGAGCAGTTGCTGGGGAATAGCAGGCGTAAACGTCAGGTCTCCCGCAGCGAGCGACCCAGGATTCGTGAAAGTTCCGATGGCGCTCCCAGGCACGTTCCCAACCGGATTGTTCGAGTACAGATCGACCTCGATCGTGCCAAGCGGCGTGCTCGCCAGCGACAGAACAACCGACGTCAGGTCGTACGTTTCGGCGTCGGTCGTGAACTGATCTGCAAGCCAGTTCGTCACGTCCGCGGTGTTTGAACCATCGGCCGTATTCGTGGTGATGCTGTCGTAGAGTACGACCGGGGCGGCACTGGCGGCCTGGCCGACGAGCACGGCTGCAGCAATCGCAACACGCCAGATCGAAAACGCCTGGCAGAGCGACTGGCCGGCGATCTTGCGGATGGTTTGGGTGGCGGTCGACATGGCTGTGATCCTCGTCGTGGCTTGGGGCGGGCGTTGCCGCCTGTTGCCTGCCGGAAATATGCATCTGCCGTGCCAAACCGACGGCGGCTTTTTCGGTTGCGCCCAAGTGGTTGTATGTCATGGGCTTAGGTGTTTTTGAGAACACCCGGCCAAGCCTAGGGCTCTGGGGGCGTCGCACCATTTCAGGGAGGCCAAAAGGGCACAGGCCTGCGGCCGTCTCGGCCTTAAGTCTTTGTGTTGAAGAGACTTAAGGGATTTCTCACCAGGATGATGAGGTGCCGGCGGCCCAGAAACCCTCTCCCCAAATTGGTCTCCCTGATTCGCTGGGAAGACCGAGGGGAGGCGTCAGCAAGAGGGGGCAGACGGAGGCGTCAGCGCGGGACGAAAGAATGGCGGATCGTCACCTGCCGCACCTGCCGACTCGAGGGCTCGTAGCAGCGGAGCCGGATCTCGATACCGCGGAGCGCCGCGGAATAGGGCGGTAATGTTTCCATCTCAGCCCGGTCGTCGACGAAGCCATTCGCTGGGATAACGGCGCTGGTGATCGGATCGCGAGTATCGTTGTCAAGGCCGTCCGCAGCCTGATCGGTGATGGTGTCACCGAGAACGACGTCATCGTTGAATCCATTGGATTCGTAGTGAGTGCTCCACGTGTCGTACGTGCACGCCCCAGCGGATCGCGTCGGTGGCCGAAGTCCGCTTCGTGGGTCGCCAAGGTCAGCGAAACGGGGAGCGTGTGGGGATCCGGCCAGTGTGGCGGAGACCGGTCCGCCGCCCCATCCAAGATCGACGTAGGCACCGTTTGCGACGACCACTCCAGCGGTGTCGAAACCCGGATCGATGGGCACAACCGCCACGTCATCACGCACCTTGACCGGAGCCGCTGGGTCGAAGACACGGATGTCGAAGGCCAGAACGTTTGTGAGGATCACGTCCTCACCGATACGGGGGTGAAGGCCATTTCCGGTGAAAACCAGACCATCCGGCGGAGTTGTGGCTTGGTAGGACGTTGCATCCGGAAACACGAAGGTCGGTGTAGTCAACCCTGCGGCAAACGGTGCAAATCCGTCAACCGGCGCGTCGACAAAACCAACGTTGTTGTGCATGAACCGATTCTCTCGCCGTGTCAGGTCTGCCAGCGTGTTCGGCAGCAGCAGAACTGGGGGAAACCGGGCATCGGTCCTTTTCACGGAGAGGTCGAAGCAGTCGAAGAAACCTCCCCACGAGGAAAAGGCAGAGTAGTTGTTGGCAGGCAGATGGCCGCCGGGATTCGCCGGATATCCTACAGCCGCATCGAAGACAACGGCGTTGGGGTACGTGTCGCCATAAAACGGTGCAAAACCGATATAGCCCGCCACAAGCATCTGCCGTCGGAAGAGCGTGTAGGTCGGCACGCCGTTGACGTCCGCAGTGGGTCGGAGAAACCAGCTCACCTCGGCCAGTTGGCTTTCCATCGTCTTGGTTACGCTGGGATTGAATGGATCATTGTCGTATCGGCCGAGATACGGAGTCTCTGTATTTCGCGTAGTGAAGAGGAGAACGTCGTCGATGTCCCCGACAAGATCAGCCACCGGCAGCGAGGCTCCGTTTCTGTCGCGAGCGTCATTTCTTGGGCCTTCGATGATCTCCAGATATCCTTCCCCCGCCTCCACTTCGAGAGGCGGAAGTGTTCGGGCAGTTGCTCCGGAGAGGTCGTTACGCAATCGCCAAGACACGGTGCGGAGGCGATTGTCGAGTTCGATCATCGAGCGACTGTCGGACACGGCGTTGCCGAAGGCCCCAAAGACCTGAGCGATCGCGCCCATGAGAATGAGCGTGCAGGTCGTGGCCACGAGCATCTCGACAAGCGTCATGCCGCGACGGGCGAGCGTGATGGTCCCCGCGTGGGAAGTCATTCGATCACCCTCCTCAGGAGAACCGCATCCCAGACGTTGTGATCCTTGCCCGGTTCGTGGGCCACAGGGATCGAGCGGTCGATGACGTAGAACGCTCGGTGATACCTCACTGAATCGGGGTCGCCCGGGACTGAGCTTATTGCCGGGGCGACCGACTCCCGCAATGTGATCCAAACCCCAAAGAGGTGAGAGCGGGGGGTTGCGGTGTTGGCGAGTCGAGTTGCTGTGTAGAGCTTGTGTGCCAAGCTGTAGTCCTGGGCCGTTTTGAGTGCCGCGTTCCTATCCTCGACCGGAAGCGTGGCGAAGGTGGCGGTGCCAGACAGCGACAGCATGGCCTGAAGCGATTGTGCCGGCTTGTCACCCAGCTTCGCGCCGATGTTGCGATCCGATGCATCGACAGGCGAGGGATCGTCAGCGCGAGTCTTCACCGGACTAGCGGAAACACCGTTGGTGCCGGCGAGCGAGCCGGCCACTACTGCATTCCAGACATCGTCGGCCACGACGGTGTTGAGATTTACGCGTCCCGGTTCACGATAGGCCGAAAGCTGGTTGACCGGTGTCGTGACAGCGTCGATGCCGGCGAGATCACGAAGGGTGTCGGTGAAGGCATCGGCTCCCACCGTGCCGTGGATCCCGGCAAATCGCGTCGGCACCGTCACGGCGTCGAAGAGCGGCGGACTCTTGAGCGTCCTGAGCAGACCGGGAAGATAGTTGTCATCGGCCGCAACTGGGGCCAGCGACGGCTTAGTGTATTCCTTCAGCACGTTTGCTGAATCGAGCCGGTGCACGAGGAGGAGTTCCGGTGAACCATTGAGCGGGCGATTCGGCCAGTGGAACCAGACCGGGTTGTCGTTCGGGGCAACACCGGGGGACAGCGGACCGAGCTTGATGCTCGGCGCTGGGACGGCCCCGGGGAGGAAATCGGATTTCCAGAAGGCCGTTGCCCCGCTGGCGACCCTTGTCGTCTTCGATGGCGGGGCGGGTGGGGCCCCCGGCGCAACCGGGATGCGATTCACGACCTGAACCGTCGTCTGATCGACCACCCGGTAGATTGGCATGCCCGTGAGTTGGGCCGTCGTCAGAGTCGAGGGATCGGCCAGCGGATCGACGTTCCAGGAACTGTCTCCCCGCCTTACGCTCGCGGCCGGGTCGGTGAGCCGCTCGAGGTATACTGTCGCGTCACGCGGCTGACCCGGAGCGCGAGCCGTCCCGGGAACGCGGAATGAACCAAGGGCGACCTTCGTGGCGGTCGCATCGATGTCGACCGGAAGAGTGTTTGTGCCGTGAAGGCACAGCCAGCCGTCTGCTGCGATCCGAGGGGTGCTCGTCACCGTGATGCCGCTGGGCGTCAGTTCGTTGGTGGCCGGCGTATTCGTGTCGAGGCGGACGTAGCTGGTTTGGCCGTCGGCGACGATCCGCAGCCGCCAAACCGGACAGACATTCGGATCAAGTGAGTTGACGAGTGTTCCGCCGGACTTCCGCCCGAGGTCGACCGCGTCAAGCGGCCCCTTTGCGAGATTCGTTGGCTCGTTGTCGCGGTAGGCGTCTAAGGCGGCGTCAATTGGTTCACCCGACACGGAGACGGAAGGCTGACCGGCTGCCGTCCTTGCGTAGGCCTTGGCATTCCAGGGACGGTGCAGCATCACGAACAATTCGCCCGTCGAGTCGTCCTCCCAGGCACTCGTCTCGGTGATCACGATCTCGGGCCGCTCCGTGCCGAAGACAAGCTTCCGATCTGTCACGCCCGCGTCGACCCTGCTCGCGTCGCCGTCCACTTGCCAACCGTTGCTCGGGTCGGCGTCATACTCGAACGGAGTCATCGTCGAGTCTGCATCGCGATACTCGACGACGTTGGCTGCCCACTGGGCGCACTTGGCCGCGTCGAATCCCTTGGTGCCGTCGGTATTGTTCGAAAGCAGCCAGAGGAGAAGGTAGAGATCCTGAAAGTAGGCCTGGCGTTGAAGGTAATAAGGGTGATTCGCGTTGTAGCCGCCGGTCGGCTTTTCGGAAGTGAGCGGGCGGTTGAGGTCGAATCTCTCCCCTCTTGCAATCTCGCGCCCCATCAATCCCGTAAAGGGTCGGGAGCCATTCGTCGTGCCGATTGCGGAGTAGAACTCCTTCGGATCGCCCGACAAATTGGTCCAGAGCCTCCGCTGGGAATCGGTGATGTACTTCGCGGCCGTTCCCGTAACGACCGTCGTGTCCCAACTGTCGGTCGTCACCCGTAGCCTCGCCTCCTCGCAGAAGGAGCCAAGCATCGCCTCCATGCGTGGGGGCAACTTGGCGGAGTCGATGTCGTAGGGCCTGAGGACGTTCTCCAATTCGGAGAGATTGAAAAGATTTCCGTTGGGATTGGTGAGGGTCGTGGCTGTGTTGAGCCATGAATTACGAGGCGCTCGCGTGTCGAGCCGGATTTCGTACGGATCATCCCTCGTCTCGACGTCGGGGGCTCTGTTCGTCGACCATTCCGCCTTCGCGTACACCATCCGGGGAACGACTCCCGAGGTGCCGGCTCCAACAGCGGTTGTCTTCATGCGGCCGTGAAGATCAGGCGGCGCGTTGTAGGTGGCCCTTGGTTTCGGAACGGTCCCGGTTGGAGAATTGGTCTTCGTCCAGTTAAAACGGTCGCCGTCTTCGCCATTCCACCACAGGGGAGGCACTCCGTCGTTGCCCATCGTACGGAGAGGGTCTGTGGAGGCGGATGACGGATTGGCGCGGGCGCGATGGTCGTTGATCGCGCTTGCGAGATCGTTCTCCTGGGGCTTTCCGGGACGCGTCCGCGGGAAATCGCGCTCTAACTGGAGCAGGCAGTTCGCGCTGGTGAAACGCGTCCCCGGAGCCCAGCTGGCGTAGGGGCTACCGTATCGTCCCTCAATATCCATGACTTGCGGCGTGTTGGCGAAAACGCCGCTAGCATCCTCGGAATAAAACCGACTTCCGACGCCATACTCGCCGTTCGCCTTCTCTCCGTCGCTGTTGGAGAGCCGGCTAGCGCGAACGCCTGTGCGAATGTAGGCACTGGGGTTTTCGACTGGCCTGCCGTTGGCGGCAGTGAGAAACTCGGTCGTGGAACGCCGTTTTTGCGGATAAAGCGTACCGTCGTCGGGGAAGAGCCTGCCGATGTCGATCTCCGGCGGCCCGTAACCGCTTCCCATGGGCAGGGCCGCTAGCGCCGCGCCGGAGATCGGTACGTCTGTCCCCGAGGGCCAAAGGGCGTGGGTGCCGCTGTTCACGCTGGATGGGTAGAGCAGTTGCGACAACGTTCCGTGGGCGTTGACGTTGATCCGCCCGTCGAGGTCAAGCACGAGAACCGACGCGTGAAGCAGTACCTTATCGCCGTTCGGGGAGATCACCGTCGGCAGGCCGAAGTCGAGGAAGAAACCGTCCTGCTTGCCATCGTTGTCGTTGTCTGCACCGTAGGCGAACCCCGATGAATCGACGAGCGAAAGCGTTCCGAGCACGGCCGCCGAGGAGCCGGACTGCACGAATCCGACCTTCTTCACGATCGAGGATGATATCAACGGGGCGCTGGGGGCATGGTCGTTCGACTTGTCGGCTGGGGCGATGTGCGCGAGAAAGGGATTTTGGTCGTCGAAGCCGTCCCAAGGTTCGTGGGGGGAAGTGCGAGTTCCATCACCGGTGAACTCGCGGCCGTTGATTAAGAGTTTGCACGTGGTTCCGACCGGAACCGGCTGGTACGGGCGGTTACGAGGCTGATTGTCGACCTGAAGTCGAAGGCTCTTGTCGGCGTTTTCCGTGGCTCGCAGGATCCGATGGCTGCTCGGCTCGCGTCCGGGGCCAAGAATTGTGACGATTCGCCCATTGAGATCAGGAGCCGCGAATGGCCCGGTTGGCGCTGTCGTGAGGTGGACGGTGGGAATCGTCAGGAGGGGGGGCTGTTCATAAACCGCGAAATTGCCCCCCTCGCTGGCAGAAGGAACAGCATCGGCCTGCAGCGTGTCGTAGCCGTACTTATCGGCGAGGAGCGACTCGAGCACGGTGGCAACGACTCCAGTGGGCTCCGGTTGGGCGACCGAAAACGGAAGCGTTCGAGTAGAGGCGGGGCTGACGTTTCCGCGCAGCACCCGCAGCATGACGGTGTCGAGAATCTGCGAATGGGGGAGCCGAACGTTGTCGCTGCGGAGCGACAGCCTTGAAAACGACTTGGCAGTCTCACGGGCCCTCGTCGCGACGACGAGATAAGCCGCCCCGAGCATCATGAACAACGTGAGCATCGACAGAACGACGAGCAGCAAAACACCGCGTCGCTGCCTGATCTGGCACGGTTGGAAAAAATGTGAGGCGTTCATGGTTGCCAGGACTTCCACTGGGTCGCCAGCCGCTTGCCCGGCATGGCGACGGTCATTTGAGAAGGCGTGAGGTGGTGCTCAGCGTGAATAGGCACTCGAGCCCTCGACTACGATCATCTGTTCGGCCATCCCGACGGAATCGAGAAGCACGCGGACCGTCGAGCCGGGGCTCGGTGGTGGACTCGCGAAAGTCACGAAAGCGCGGATCGTCCCGCCCCCTGCGGAGTCGTCCACGCTTGCCATCAGGATTTGGCTCCAGCGCTGGTACTGGTTGAGTCTGTTCGTTTTTCCCGGATCGTAGATGACGACGCCGGGGCGAATGATCTCCTTGAACGTGCGGCCCGCGGGGATGTCGGCGACGTTCATCCTCAGCGACTGCGAAGCCTCATCCCAAACAGCGGGCACGGTCAGCGCGGTATCGTCGGTGGAGGTGCGGTTGTGAAACACGACGACCGTGAGTTTGGCCACGTCACCGGCGACGGGCGGCCGCTCTCCAAAGTTGTCGGCGAGCGCCAGCGAGTAGAGGCTCGACATTCGTCCCTGGAATGCTCGCACTCCGCTGATCTGAGTGTTGATCGGAGGATCGTCAGCGCCGCTTCCAGGCGACAGCACAACGTCATCTCGGTCTTGTGCATAGAGCCGCGTGGCCTGCCACGGCGCCGCTACCCCCAACGGAGGTGCCGCAGCCGAATAGATTCCGGTGGTCTTGAGCATCGCCCCGACAGCGTTCGGAAAGTTTCCATTCGGCCATAAGGAAAGGGCCACTGCTCCCCTGTCTGCTTCTATCCGCTGGATGGCGGGATCGAAGACCCAGACGGCGCCGGTAAGTGTGGCGGACGTCCCTGAGATGACCACGGAGTCGGCGCGGGTGAGCCCGAATGTGACCGCGTCGGCGAGACCGTTGGCAGCGGCGGTGGCGGCCCGATCGAGGATGACTGCCCTCGCCGCCTGAGACTGTCCGGCGGGCACCAGCGAGACGACGCTCGTAAGACCGATGGCGAGGATGCCGATCGAGATCAGCACCTCCATGAGCGTGATGCCTCTACGGGCGGTTGGAATGGTCATGGTCACCTTCCTCCAGCCGTGATTTCGGAGCGGATGAATCGCTGGGATGTCGCCAGCGCGGCCGCGAGGGCCGTTGCATTCGTCACGTCGATCGCGGCGCGAATCGGCATGCACTCGGCGGTCTTGACGATGCCACTGGCTGGGTCGATGCCAATCCAGTAGGAGTCGCCATACTGCCAGTTAAACCCCGTGCTGTCGTCGGCGGGGTCGTATCCGGCGTTGGCCCAAGGATTGTTGGTCGCCCTGTCCACGCGACCAACCAGCAAAAACACCGGGCCGGTGAAGGTTTGCCGGGTAGATGACGCAGATCCATCCGTCGCAGTCGATTCGGTGAAGATCTGCCTGACGCGGCCGGTCGCGTCAAAGAGGACGGTCACCGCCGAGATTGGCGTGCCGGGGGACATGAATCGGTTGTACGTCGAGTTGCCGTAGCCCGACCAGGCAAGATCGACACAGCGACCGTCCGGGATCGTGAAGGCCTGCCCGCTGCGGACGGGCTGACGAAGGATCTCGAATGGGTGGAGGTCAGGAGTCGTCGGCCAAGGGGTATTCCGTTCCGACTGCCCCGCGAGTTCTGAGGCCGAGGCGGAGCCTCCGAGTGACCCCCGGAGTCGAACGCGGTACGGTGCGGTAACGAGTTCGTACCAAGCGTTGTTGCCGTCGAACCGGATCAGATCACCGGTCTGCAGATTGCGGGCCGACGGAATCACCTCGTCAGTTCCCGTGTTGCCATCGACGAAATTGAGCGTCCTGGTCAGTTGTCCGCTGCCCGTGATTCTTGCTCGCGAGATCAGCGATTCGCCTCGGTAGACCTGAGGAATGCCAGCCTGAAACAAGTCGATCGCGTAGGTGGCATTCGAATTCGTCGGAGGGCGCACGAACGACACGCCAGCCCATTCGGGGCGACCGATGGCCCGCGACTGAGCTCGGGCGACGAACGTTGAGGCGACCCGCGCCGCCTCGCGGCTGCGACGGCTCTCGGTCGTCGAGGCGACATTCGGCAGCACCGTCACGGCAAGGAGGCCGATGATGGCAACGACGACAAGCAACTCGATGAGCGTCATGCCGCCGCGGCGATGGAGGATACGGGCCATGGCGGCCACCTGATTACTTCGTGATGAGGTCGTGATTGGTGATGTTGTCGCGAGCCTCTCGCGCCGAACGCGGATCGAGCGTGTTTACTGCTCCAGCCCACAGGCTGCCCGAAGTCCTTCGCGTCGTCCCGACGGCTGGGACCAGCGCGGGAAATGGCGTCGCGGGGTTGACGCCGGCGAGCCAGCCGCCCGGCACAGCGAGAGCCGATGTCACCAGGCCGTAGTCACCCGAGGTCGGCGTTGGTTCGTCGAGCGAACTGCTGACGCCACCGGAGTAGATCAGCGGGATCAGTGAGGTGTCGAAGTCCCCGGCGGCATCGGCGGTAACACCGAGGGGATCGAAGGGATCGGCAGCGGGCTTGGAACCGCTTGGCAACGTGCCGGCCAACATCGCGGCGTTAACACTCGCGCGCGTTTGTTGGACGACCGACCAATCGGCACCGGCCGGCCAGCGGATGAACGAGATCGGGCGGCCCCATCCGTCGAGGAACTCCGGGTTCCCGTCTTTGTCTATGTCACCGATCTCGTCGCTGCGAAACTGCTCGACGGCATCGGGAGCGTATCCGCCGCGGACGACGATCATCTGGAGGCATTCAGCGCTCTGGTAGGCGGGAGTGGTGTTGAGAGTCTTGGCTGCCTGGAAACGCAGTGAGGCGGCGGACGGGCCGTAGCCGGAGGAGGGAATCACCGTGTCGAAGCCCGCAACGCCGACGTCGGCCCACTGATCGGGCATGCCGAGGGTCATCAGCATTCGCTTCCAGCAAAGCTGCTTTTTGGCGATGTCGGTCTTTCGGTCGGAGACGGTTGCGAGCGGGGAGTACCGCCTTTCGACGTAGCCCTCGTAGATCGGCATCACGATCTCGTGGAGCTTGCGAATCGTGCTCCGCGTCTTGTCGATCTTCGCCCGCTGCCGGGCACCGTTGAGCCCCGAGAGCGTGAGGCTCGCGAGGATCGCGAGGATCACGATCACGACGACGAGTTCGATGAGCGTGAACGCCCGCCTTCCGCCCGGAAGGGCTGTCGCATGATCGCGGGGGGTGTGAAATGGGGCGTGCATTGCAAATCCTCGCGGAGGGCGTCCTCCGGGGCAGGGCTCATTTCAGGCTGTCGAGGTAATCCTTCCGCGTGCCGGGCCAGAAGTTCGATATGTCGTCGTCATTGCCATACTTCTCGTCACGGCCCGCACAGATGATCTGGAAGGAATCGGGATTGAAGGGCTTTGTGGTCTTAGGGTCGATTTCGACAGTCACCGGCAATCCCGAAACACCGTAGCTTCCAGAATCGATGTAGATGTAGGGGCTGTTGGGCTTGCTAGGGGGTGTGAATTGGCCGTTTGCAACCCTGGATGAGTCGAAGTCGAAGAGCTTCTTCTTGGTGACGCCCGGGAGGGCTTGACCACCACCGGAACCTGAGACGATGCCCATCGGATTCGTCGGATCGTCGGAAAAACCGACGAGCCATCCGACGAGCGCGTTGGTCGGCTTCATGAGAGCGGCGTTGGCGTTGTTCAGGAGGAAGGCCGCGGGAGCACGCGGGAAGAGCCGCTGGATGTGCTTGTTGATCCTTCCCTGATTCCCCGCCGTATCGAAATCCACCGCCGGCGGAAAGCTCCCGTACTCGTTCTTGTACTGCTGGATCGCCATGTGGAGCATGTCGATCTCGGACTTGATCCGGGCGTTCTGCGCCGTCGCCGTCGCCCGCATCACCGCCGGCACCGCGATCGCCGCCAGGATCGCGATGATGATGATCACCACGAGCAGCTCGACGAGCGTGAACGCCGGCCGCAGCCCCCCCGAAACGTGTCCTTCAGTTTTACGCACCATGGATCGCTCCCGTTCGACGGGCTCCCTTACGAAAGATCGGTGATCAGCTTGATGAGCGGCATGAACAACGCGATGACGATGAAGCCGACCGCACCGCCGAGGAACACGATCAAGAGCGGCTCCATGAGGCTCGTGAGGCTCTCGGTGAGCACCGCCACCTCCTCGTCGTAGGTGTCGGCCACCTTGTAGAGCATCGTGTCGAGCTCGCCAGACTCCTCTCCGACGTCGACCATGTTCACCACGAGATCGTCCACGACCGGCTTCTTGTACTTCGTCAGGTAGAGCAGCGCGCCGACGCCGGGGATGAACAGCGTCCAGAACAACATCGCCACGATGTTGAACGGCGGCACGGCGAACTCCTTCAACGGCTTGGCGATCGCGTTGCCGTCGCGGATCGAGTCCGACACCTTCTGGAAGAGCTTCTCGAACATCATGTTGCCCGAGGTCTCCTTCGTGATGTTGAGAGCCTCGAGAATCGGCACACCCGAGGCGAGGAGCGTGCCGAGCGTGCGCGACGACCGCGACATGATGTTCTTCTCGACGAGCTGCCCGAAGATCGGGGCCTTGAGGATGAAGAGATCCCAGCCGAATCGGCCGTAGGAGATCAGGCAGATCCCCTTGATGATCAGCCGGAAGCCGAACGGGATCGCCGGGATCAGATACCAGTAGTTGACGACCCAGTTGGAGATGTCGATGAGGATCTGCGTCATCGGCGGGAGCGTGCTGCCGAAGTCGTCGAAGATCTTTTTGAACTGCGGCACGATCTTGATCATGATGAAGCAGAGGATGCCGACCGCCACGCTCACGACGACGGCCGGATAGACCATCGCCCCCTTCACCTTCCGCTTGAGCGACTGAGCCCGCTCCATGAACTCCGACAACCTGCGGAGAATGACTTCGAGCGCACCGCCCGCCTCGCCGGCGCGGATCATGTTGCAATAGAGGCGGTCGAACGCCTTCGGGCTCTTGCTCATCGCCTCGGAAAGCGTCGCTCCACCTTCGATCTCGTCGCAGACGTCGAGCAGGCTGTTTTTCAACCGCCCCGGCTTCTGCATCTCCGCGAGCACCCTGAGGCTGCGGAGGATCGGCAGGCCGGCGTCCTGGAGGATCGAGAGCTGGCGGGTGAAGAGGGTCAGATCGCGGCTCTTCACGCCGCCGATCGCGAACGTCCGCCCCGGCTTCCGCTTCCCGGCCGCAGCCGCGGCCTGCTGCTGCTTCTGGGCCTTCAGCTTCGTGACCATGTAGCCCATGGCACGGATCGTGGCCTGGGCCTCGGCCTCCGTCGGGGCCTCCACCTTGTCGCGGATTTCCTTCCCTGTCGCGGCGTCGATCGCTTCGAACTGAAAGGTGGGCATGGTCGTGGTCTTCCCGAGGGGGAGGGGCTTGCTTGGAAGAAACTTGCTTGGAAGAAACTTGGATTCAGGCAATCAGGGCTTCGGATCGGCATACGAGCTTCGAAACAGCTCTCCGGTCAGGCGTCGCTCCGGTCAGGCATCAGGCATCGAGGATCGTCTCGCGGATCACTTCCTCCGCCGTCGTCAGGCCGGCAAACACGCTCTCCATGCCGGCATCGCGGAGGGTGATCATCCCGAACTTCCGCGCCACGTTCCGCAGCTCCTCGGTGGAGCAGTTGCGGATGATCATGTCGCGCATCTCGTCGTTCATGAGCATCAATTCGTAGATCCCCAGCCGCCCCTTGTAGCCGGTGCGGTTGCACTTGTCGCAACCCTTGCCCCGGAAGAGCTTGCGGCCGGCGAGCTGGTCGGAGGTCATCTCCAGGTCGGCGAGGAGGTCGGCCGTGGGGACGATCTCCTCCTTGCAGACGGTGCAGATCCGGCGCACGAGCCGCTGGGCGAGGATCGCCTCGACCGTGGCCGTGATCAGGAACGGCGGCACCCCCATGTCGCGGAGCCGCGTGATCGTGGAGGGGGCGTCGTTGGTGTGGAGCGTGCTGAACACCATGTGGCCGGTGAGCGACGCCTGGACGGCGATCTCTGCGGTCTCGGTGTCGCGGATCTCGCCGACGAGGATCCGGTCGGGATCCTGGCGGAGGATCGAGCGGAGGCAGTGGGCGAAGGTGTTGCCGATCTCCGAATCGATCTGCACCTGGACGATGCCGTCGATGTCGTACTCCACCGGATCCTCGGTGGTGATCAGCTTGTCCTCGATGTCGTTCAGCTCGGAGAGGGCCGAGTAGAGCGTCGTCGTCTTGCCGGAGCCGGTCGGGCCGGTGACGAGGATGATGCCGTTGGGCCGCTGCATCACGGTGCGGAAGTTGCGGAGCGTCTCGGCCGGCATGCCGATCTTGTTGAGATCGAGGGAGACGACGCCGCGGTCGAGCACCCGCATGACGACGCTCTCCCCGAAGAGCGTGGGGAGGACGCTGACACGGAGGTCGACCGGATGGCCGCCGACGTTGAGCTCGATGCGGCCGTCCTGCGGGAGACGGCGCTCGGCGATGTCGAGATTCGCCATCACCTTGATGCGAGTCGTGATCGCGAAGGAGAGGTGCTTCGGCGGCGGCACCATCTCCTGGAGCACCCCCTCCGCCTTGAGCCGGATGCGGAACTCACTCTCGAACGGCTCGAAATGGATGTCGCTGGCGCCGTCGCGGATCGCCAGGAGCAGCACCATGTTGAGGAGCTTGCGGACCGGCGCGCTCTCGGCAAGAGCCTCGACGCTCGTCAGATCGGTGGGGCCGTCGCCGCCGAGGCCGGCCGCCTGCGCCGCCAGCTCCTTGTCGTTCTCGAGGCTCTCGACGATCGATTCGACGCTCTCGTTCTCCGACGAGTAGTACTTGTCGATCGCCTTCTGGATCTCCTGATCGGTGGCGACGCAGTTGTGGATGTCGAAGCCGAGGAACGTGCGGAGCTCGTCGGCGATCTGGATCTTCTGCGGCTCGGCCGTGGCCACCGTGAGCCGGTTGCCGGAGAGCTCGATCGGGATCACGCGGTAGAGCTGGGCCATCGGCTCGCTGACGAGCTTGAGCACTTCCGAGGGGATCGTACGGTCGTAGAGCGTGACGAAGGTGGTGTTCCACTGCTCGGCGAGCGCCTCGCCGAGCTGATCTTCGCTGAAGAACCCCAGCGACAGCCCCACCTTCCCGATCAACTCGCCGCCGCGGGCCTGCTGCTCCTCGAGCATCTGCTGGAGCTGGCCCTCGTCGATGAGGCCGAGGTCGATGAAGATCTGTCCGATGCGCTTGAGGGCCATGGTCGTGGTTCCACCACAGGTGGTCGGTCAGGGATGCGGGGCGGCGTGGGCTTCGAGGCTCGGTCGGGCTGCGGAGGTAACTTCGACGGGGGCTGATCGGTTCGGTATCGCCGGACGGTCCGGCAACGGTCTCACAACTCCTTGGCGCGGCGGTTGATGTCTTCGTCGTCGTCGAACACGCCCGCCTTCGCCTTCGCGATCCGGGCGGCGAGATCGTCGGGGGCTTGGGCCTTCATCATCACGGCCTCCTCGGTGCACTTCCCGCTCTCCCAGAGATTGAAGAGGTTGTCGTCGAGGAGGATCATGCCGAGCTTGGCCCCGGTCTGGATCGCCGAGTTGATGCGGAAGGTCTTGTTTTCCCGGATCAGGTTGCCGATCGCGGGGGTGACCACGAGGATCTCGTAGGCGGCCACTCGGCCACCGCCGATCTTCGGCAGCAGGGCCTGCGAGACCACCCCGATGATCGCCGTCGAGAGCTGCGTGCGGACCTGCTCCTGCTGGTTCGTCGGGAAGGCGTCGATGATGCGGTTGACGGTGCCCTGGGCCCCGGTCGTGTGGAGCGTGCCGAACACGACGTGGCCCGTTTCCGCCGCCGAGATCGCCGCCTCGATCGTCTCGAGATCTCGGAGCTCGCCGACGAGGATCACGTCGGGATCCTGTCGCAGGGCTCGACGGAGCGCCTCGGAGAAGCTCGTCACGTCGGAGCCGACCTCGCGCTGGTTGACCGTCGACTTCTTCGACTGGTGATAGAACTCGATCGGGTCCTCGATCGTGATGATATGGTGGTCGTGTGTCTCGTTGATGTAGTTGATGAGGCTGGCGAGCGTCGTCGACTTCCCCGACCCGGTCGGCCCGGTCACGAGGAACAGCCCACGCGGCCGGCAGACCATCTTTTTGCACACTTCCGGCACGCCGAGCTGCTCCGGCGTGAGCATCTTGTTGGGGATCTGCCGGAGCACCATGGCGATCGTGCCGCGCTGCTTGAACACGCTGACGCGGAAGCGGGCCATGTCGCCGAAGGCGAAGCCGAAGTCGCAGCCCCCCTTCTCGGCGAGTTCCGCCTGGCAGCGCTCGGGCGTGATCGCCTTCATCAGGCCGTTGGTGTCGTCGCCGGTGAGGACCTTCGTCGCCTGCGGCCGCATGCCGCCGTCCATCCGGAACACCGGCGGGAGACCGACTGTGATGTGGATGTCGCTGACGCCGTTCTTGACGGCCGCGGTGAGGAGCTTGTCGATCTGGATGTTGCCGACCGCCACCTTGGGGAGCGCGTAGGCGGAGGCCTCGCTCGGCTTGGCGGCTTCCGCCTCGTCGGCCTTGTCGTCGATTGTTTCGAGTTCGAGCGTGGGAGGAGCCGCCGCCGCGGGCGCCGCCTCGGCAGGCCCGGCCGGCTGGAGGACGAGGACCTTCGTCCCCTGCACGTCGACGGCGTTCCCCTGATACCGGCCCATCGGCGACTGGTAGATGAAGTTCTTCGGATCGGCCCCCGCCGGCACGATCGCGGCAGTGATCCCCGCCACTTGCTCGGGCGTCAGCGCCGGCGCCTTGAGAGGAACGAGTTTGTCCTTGATCCGCACCATCGGCTCCCGGCCGCCGGAGATCCGCAGCTCGGTGGCGCCATTGTCGACCGCCACTTTGAGCAGCTTGTCGACGTGGGCGGCGAGGGGGGAGGGGGCTGCCGTGCTCATGGGGAGGACACCTGGTACGGAAGGGAGGACAGGAGACCGAGGCACCGCCGGGATTCCCGGAGCTCTCCCCTGCCGGACAGATGTCGCGCACCTGTCAGGGCACGATTCTGCCGCATGGGAACCCCGGCGCGAAGTTCCCGAACGGTCTGCCGCAGCGCAGACAGCGATCGCCCGGAAACTCGCCGGAAACGAACCCCCCCGAATACGGCCGACGCTGCCCATCATGGGAGCCAGTCCGGCTGTGGCCGGCGGGGCCCCTGACATCCCGCCGACCTTTCTGTCTGCATTATGCGCACGATCGGCGAAAAAGTCTCGCCGCCGCCAGTTTTCCTCCGATTTCCTCCGTCCGGC
>Ga0078894_10001095_pt1 | contig 19875 bp, 19 predicted proteins | sample LauGreSu1BDMLBSD_2_FD_67506 | JGI IMG/M metagenome (GOLD analysis project Ga0078894, IMG submission 67506) | Freshwater lake microbial communities from Lake Michigan, USA - Su13.BD.MLB.SD (version 4) (version 4) | ecosystem: Environmental > Aquatic > Freshwater > Lake | place: Lake Michigan... | reverse complement strand
CTATATCACCAGATAAAAAAGTTTTTTTCAAAATAGTAGTACGATTTAGATTATCACCTAAATAAACTATATCCTGATCTTGTTTTTCCAATTTAATTGTTTTTCCTTTTAATCTTAAAGTGTCCGTAAAATACAGTATACCTGCATCTAATTTTAAAAATTCTATAAGATTATATTTTTTCATATTCTTGCTCCTCACTAATAACCAAGTAATACCAGACTAAAGAAGCATTGTCAAGTCGTATATATACAAAAAAGTTATTTTTCTCGACATGCGATGACTTGGGGGAAACATTTCCCTTTCATTCCTTTATAGAATAAGGCATTGAGTAGGAACATGTGCTAGCACATGTCTAGATTTTTTTTTAGTTTTCTCTGTTAATTATGCAGTTTCCTAAAAACTCAGGAATCAAAGGGACTACACTATTACCGAGTGCTATAAGCCGCTGCATACGGCTTCCTCCATCTGTCCAACCAATAGGATACCCCATAAGCCATTCCACCCAATCAGGGTTCAACCTCTCATCTTTTAGCCTCGGCACTTCTAAAGGTTCTTTTTTCCATTGCTTAATTCCTCTGCTGCAATAGTACATGCCAATCTGCTCTTGTGAGCATATTGGGCTAGTTTCCTTAAATCCCCTACATCCTTGTAATCCCTGCTGGTCGGTGTCGGGAAGAATCTTACATATCTGGCTAGCCCGAGACTCCCTGATATCCCATTCCTGTTGTGTTTTCGGACACTTCCTGTTTTTGTTACCAGGTAAATATCGTCTTTGCTGATTATATTCCCCACCGTGGCATCGCTTGCAGTCGGTGTCGGAAGCATTTTTACAACTGTCTCCAAATGCGGACTCTGTCTCCTCCTTTCCGATGGACAATCTGACTTTACTGTTGCAAGCGGGGTAGGCAATAATCCATATCCTATCCCGTCTGTGAGGTGCGCCAAAGGCGGAAGCCGGTATGCAATGCCACTCTGCATCATACCCGATCGCCCATAAATCTTGCAGGACGCTGATAAGTCCTGTACTTCGAAGGTTTGCCACGTTTTCGATAATTGCATATTTGGGTCTAACTTCATTTATTAACCTCGCAAATTCTTTCCATAGTCCTGAGCGTTTACCAGTTATTCCTTTCTGTTTGCCTGCTACCGATATATCCTGACAAGGAAATCCCCCTGCAATTACATCAATTCTTGGAAGCGTTTTTAAGTCTTTCTTATCTATGGTAGTAATATCAAAAAATATCGGTACGGATGACCAGTGTTTTTTTAATATTTTCTGACAGAATGGGTTAATTTCACAAAAAGCAACTGTCTGCATGCTTGCAGCTTCCAAGCCTATTGAAAAACCCCCGATCCCTGAGAAAATATCTAGAACATTAAACATTATTAAGCTGATCGTTGAAATCCTTATATTGCCTTTCTGGAAATAAAACCGAGACCTTGTCCCTGTATTTCTCTTTCATACGCTCGGCAAAAGAAATGCCAGCTTCATCATTATCGGCTAGAATTACTATCTCATTAAAACGGGACGGCAAATCAGGCAAATTCGTGCTGCTTAATGCCGCATAATAACTTCCTTCGTTGCCCAGCAGTAATTTGGCACTGTAAACCGATTCTACGCCCTCACCAACGTAAAGTCTGTTATTCTGCGTAAATTCCTCTATTGCTACATATCCGCCGCTTAAACGCCCTAGAATCTTGCGTACTGGGCTTATATCCCTCTTAAAAGTAAAATCATCGCTTAAATAAGTTCTTTGCAGGCCTATAAAATTGCCAAACTTGTCCTCAATCTTGCTAATTAACGCAGGATAGAACAATTTATCATTGCCAATACTCGTGTATTGTAAATGCGGATGATAACGCAGAGCAGAAATCTTTAAAGGCACAGGCTTAGCCTGCTGCTTATCCAACTTCCACCTCTTTTTTAAATACAGCTTATCATCGCTCGTAAATACCGCCGTGTTCCATATTTCATTTAATTGCTTCTGTAAAGAAGCACTATTATCTATCTTAGGCTCTTCCTTAACTACAATTGGATTAGTATTGCTGTAATACTCAAGCTCTTTTAAGGCGTCTTTGAAGTCCAAGCCCCTTAGGTTAATCAGGAAGTCAAGACTATCGCCGTGTACGCCGCATGAAAAGCAATGATAGTATTGCCGAGTTACCGATAAGGACGGATTGCGGTCATCGTGAAAAGGACATAAAGCTACGCCCTTTTTAATATCAAGGTATTTTTTCAGGAACTCTCTTACATCTATCTTGTCCTTAATGTTTTTTAAATGATCCTTTAAGGAAAGGTTAGTACTGTAAGTTTTTTTAGATAAACTCTTGTTTTCTATAAGGGGCATATTTAAAACTACGCTTTCCTGATTTTTGCTATTAGGAGTAGTATTGCCTTGATCTGGTGGGGGAGTAATAGGAGGTTCAAAAGAATATTTAGTTATTATTGTTTTATTACCCTTATGTTGTTCTTCTACAAAATACAGCTTGTCATTATTTACTAAATAATCAAGCACCTCATATATTCTTGGCATATCAATATTGCCGTTAGCTTTTCTTGGAAAGATACGAAGCTGAAGGCTTGCAAGTTCTCTAGCTGTCCATGGAGTTTTTGCATATTTTTTCCAAAAAGAATTACCAGCTTTAGTAATGTAATCAAATATTTCGTTAGCAAGGTCGGGAGTATCAAGACATATATCTCCTTCTACAAAAAGACTCTCTGCTTTTTTAGTAATCATCCTGACGTATTCTATAGCCTCTTCCATAGTTGAAGGCGAGATGCTGTTTTCTTCTTCGGCAAATATATCAAGTCCTGCATCAAATCTTTTAATCGCATGGAATATTAAAGATACTTTAGTTACAAATTCTGGATTCCTAGTTAAATATTCCTTGAACATAATATCTTTACAGGCATAGTTCCTCTCTAGTATTTCATCTGCGTACTGACGATGCAGTTTATTGGCCTCTTGCGATCTTTTTATAAAAACAATAAATCCGTTATTTTCTTCTATTGTGTCTGAGTTCTGTTCGGCTTTTTTCTTTTTACCTATATAGATTTGCCGATCAATGATATTGAGCAGTAAATCCTTGAATTTATTATCAAAACCTTCATCAACTGGCTCTCTTTCTTTCCTTTTAGTTTTATCCTTTGGTAGAATATAAACATGCTGGAATCTTGATAAAATCCCGTCATGCCGTTTTCTCTTTTTATAGCAAGTAATAATTTCCTTTATAGTACCGAGGGTAGTACATCCGCTTAAATTCATCACTGGATAGTAAATAATCGGTATTTTAGCATCTTTTGTTTTTCTAAATACCTCATGCGTCATACTTGGGTTATAAAGCGAATTATAAGCCGTTTGATCTTCTTCACGCCCTGCCTTTTTGAAGCTATCAAAAAAACCGCCTAATTCATCCTTGAATAGGAACATATTGCCCCAGCTAACTTTAGCCGCATGTTCTTCTAAAGCTTCTCTTGTTGCATCGGGGACAAAAAATGATCTAGGTTCGTAATAAACTCCCTTAGGATAAGGGGTAGGCTTATATTCCAGTAATATATTGGGATTTTCTTTCTGTTTTTTCTTATGCTCTTCTTCTTCTTTTTTTCTGGTCTTTCTATGTATTTTGCTAAGCTTAGTCTTTAACATCTGTAGCTTTTCTACATATTTTATAATTCTCTTGGCATAACTACTCTTACCTTGCCCAGTTTCGCCAAGTAATACTGAATATAAATTAGGATAGACTTCTTCTTCTTTTGACTGGATCAAGTTACCGAGTAAGCCTCCGATTATTGATACCGCAGAATGTACATAAGCATTAGGGTCGCTTTTGTACTCAGAATCTTTTACCAAGTCATCAGCAAAACTTTTTAGGAATTCGTTCATGCCATTACCTTAAAATGATAAGGATAAACTGGCTCGGCTTTTAATTTATTGACTTTAAGGATGTTTTGTTTTAACATTGATTATATTTTGTTTGAAAAGCCCTGTAAACTATCCCAGTCAGCAGGGCTTTTTAGTTTCTTCTTTTATAAACTTCCTCAAGAATAAACATCTCTCGCTTATTTTTCAAGTGTAATCTTTAAGTACTACCTTTTATATCAATTAGCATAAAGAGTTAAGACTTAGGTTATAGCCGCTTGGAACTTAAACATTCCAGCGGCTTTTTTGTTGCCTAATTTTCTTAAAACCGCTGCCGCTGGTAAAACGCTTCTGCCGCTGGTAAATTTTACCAGCACCTGTTTTTTATACCTCTCAACCCCTTGTAAAATAAGGCTTAGCTGCCGCTGGTGAATTGTCGTTTTTTGGAGCTGCCGCTGGTAAACTTACCAGCACCTGCTTCCCCTTGTAAAATAAGGCTTTGTAGGTGCTTTTTCCGCTGCCGCTGGTAAAATTCTATATACCCTTAGGTATTATTTATTATATATATATATATAAGAGGTATTTGCCTATAGATAATTACAGGTATTTTAGATTCTCACCAGCACCTGCGAAAAAGTATCCCCCAATCCCTTGCAGAATAAGGCTTAGCTGCCGCTGGTAAACTTACCAGCACCTGCTCTTATTTTTAGCTTTTTACCAACGCCTGCTTTCCCTTATTATATAAAGGTTTCTAGAGGGTAAAAGCTGCCGCTGGTAAAATTTACCAGCACCTGCTCTTATTTACCAGCACCACCAATAAAAAGCGTTTTTATAAAACTTTTTGCAAATAATGGTTGACTACTGTTATTTAGTCTGGTATTATACAAGTATAACCAAAAGGAGAAAATATATGAAATTCCCAGTAATCACTAAGCTAGAAGACGGCGATAAGATTGTCAGCATGTTACCTGTTTACAAATACAATGCCGATTCAGACCAAGATTTTAAAGAGCAGATTATAGAAGTCGCATTAAAGAATGCCGAGCATTATGCCGAGTGTTTAGAAAATTATGTAGATACAAACCAAGCCGAGAAGTCAATAGTTATCCAACTAAAGGCTATCATTAATTATTATTTGTCTGCGGCTAGAACAGCAGAAGAAAACCTTTGTTAAAAATAAGGAGGAGTAAAAATATGAGCAAATTACTTATAGTTCCAATTACTTGCAAAGCAATAATTGAAAATATTATAAAATCAGATAAAAACCTCACTGAGAAACAAGCATATTTACTTACCGACATTTACAGCAGGACAGTAAATAGAATGGCGACTACACTTGCTCGCAGGTCTTTTTATGATTTAAACGATTTCACCTTTATTAATATAGATGATGAGTTAAGGGGTTATTCTTTGGAAATAGAAAGATGCAAGTCTGAGACTAGATTTGAATTAATTGATCGTTATATTGGTATTTTTACTGATAGCGAGAGCAAAGAAATATTAAGAATTATTGCGATAGTAGAAAAAGACAAACCAAAAAACAGGTGGTAAAAATGGGAAAGAAAGATGAATTCATCACAAAAGTAGATGCTCATGTTGGTAGAAAGATTTACGAGTTACGTATTGCTTTTGGAATGACAAGAGATACGATAGCTCAAAAAATAGGCGTTACTCATCAGCAGTTTGCTAAATATGAGAATGGCAGTAATAGACTTTCAATAGGTAGGCTTATTCTACTTGCTGGCATATTTAGTAAACCTCCAAGCTATTTTTATGAAGGGATAACAAAATATGTATTAACGCCAGAGGAAGAATCAAGACAGCGTTTAGCATTGGAATATTCCAAGAATTTTAAGGGCATTAAGAATGAGAGTATAAAAGAAGCTGTAAATAAACTTGTAGCTGTGTTAAATAAGTATTCCTAGATAATTTTTAGGAAAATAGATTATGAATATTTCTGATCACTCAACAATTATAGCTTTAGACCTTGGCACTAATACCGGTTGGGCTATTAGAGAAAAACAGGGGTGTATAACTTCTGGAACTGTAAGCTTCAAGCAGCAGCGATTTGAGGGCGGAGGTATGACTTACCTGCGTTTTAAACGATGGCTTACTGATTTGAAAGCAACGCTTGGTGATGTTGAAGCTATTTATTTTGAGGAAGTAAGAGCACATAAGGGAGTAGATGCTGCCCATAAATACGGCGGCTTTCTTGCCCATTTAACAGCTTGGTGTGAGCATCACCAGATAGCATACCAAGGCATCCCAGTTGGGACAATCAAACGACATATTACAGGTAAAGGGAACAGCTCTAAGGAGCTTGTTATTGAAGCTATCAAGAAGAAAGGCTTTACGCCTATTGATGATAACGAAGCAGATAGCCTTGCTTTACTGGATTTTGTGCTGCATGGTCAAATCAATTAATAAAGGAGGAAATATGAATTTAATAGAGGCTTTAGAATTAACATTAGAGGGGAAGAAAGTAAGAAAACGTGATTGGAAAAATAAGAACTTTATTTGTTCGATTTTAGAATATGGATTATATGATGAAAATTATATGGAATATAAACTTATTATTTCTTGTTATAATGATTTATTTGAAGATGAATGGGAAGAATATACAGAACAAAATAAACAATCTCGTCAAAAAGTTAGTTTTCTTGAAGCTTTAAAATTAATTAAACATGGTGGAAAAGCTGTGAGGGAAAACCACACGGCAATTATGAATTCTGATTTTATTTTTTTAGATAATTTATCTACAGAAGATATAGAAGCTACCGATTGGTTGATTATTAAATAGATACTATTATTCGGTTTTTAGAATAAAACATAGATCTTGTTTTTTAAGGAAATAAACATTATAATACGCCGAATTTTAATATTTATATTTAGCTTATGACTCTTGATGAAATAATGTCGCTTGATGCAAGCGATGTCCGCAGGACTAGAAAAATAAAGAAAATACTTGTTAACCAAGGCGTTGATCCAGTCAATTTTGCTTTATACTTTACTTCAATAGCTAAAAAGGAAGAATTACAAGAGTTCTCGCAAATACTTGTGGAAAATGTTAATGTAAAACAGGATACCTTGATTTTTGCCCTTGATTCAATCGGAGCTTTTGAGGACATCTTGATAGAAGCAGCAGAAAGAGCGGAACAGGAAAGAGAATAATAATGTCTATAAATTGGCAAGTAACTAAAGTAAAAATTAATGACTTGAAAGATTACGACAAGAATGCTCGTAAGATTTCCAAGGATGCACTTGAAAAGCTTGCTACTCATATAAAACAGGATGGATATCATCAACGGATTATCTGTAATACAGATTTTACTATTATCGGCGGTCATCAACGTAAAAAGGCTTTAATAATGGCAGGCTTTGATAAGGAAGATTTTATAGAGTGTTTAATACCAGATAAAGAACTCTCAATAGATGAAATAGACAGGCTTAATATTCGTGATAATATCAGTTTTGGTGAATATGATTTTGATTTATTAAAAGCAAATTTTACCTTACCTTCCCTAAAAGAATATGGTCTTGATAGTGATTTAATTAGAGCATTGCAAAAAGATGAGGATAAAAATCTCCTAGAACAGGAAGACGCAGAGGTTGAAGCTTTATCTTTAGAGCCTAATGCTAAACTTGGTGATATTTACGTTCTTGGCAATCATCGTTTAATGTGTGGTGATAGTACTAACCCGCAGCATGTTGAAAAACTAATGGATGGAGCAAAGCCGATTTTAATGGTAACTGATCCGCCTTATGGGGTGAATTATGAGCCTGAGTGGAGGGAGGAAGTAAGCAAAGGAGCTAGAAACACAGGCAAGGTACTAAACGATGATAAATATGACTGGTCTGATGCTTATGCGTTATTTACTGGAGATGTAGCTTATGTCTGGCATAGTACAAAATACACTCATAAATTTGCAGAAAATCTGGAAAATTGCGGTTTTGATTTAGTGAATCTTGTTATTTGGAAAAAACAGCATTTAGTATTAAGTAGAGGTGATTACCATTATCAACATGAACCTTTATGGTATGCCGTGCGGAAAGGAAAAAAGCATAACTGGCAAGGGCAGCGTGATCAAACAACAGTATGGGATATAGATAATAATAATTACGGAGCAAAAACAAAGGAAGAACAAACCGGTCACGGTACGCAAAAGCCGCTTGAATGCATGCTTCGGCCTATACTTAACAACTCCGCGCAAGGTGAGAGTGTATATGATCCATTCGGCGGTAGCGGTACTACGTTAATTGCCTGCGAGAGGTCAAAGCGTAATTGTTACATGATGGAGTTATCACCTGCTTATGTTGATGTTATAATAAAAAGGTGGGAAAAGGAAACAGGACAAAAAGCAATACTGGAGGCTAATGAGTAAAGAGCAAGAAAAGGATAAGGGAGGGAGGCCTCCTATTGTTCTTACTGAAGAACAGTTAGAAGAATTAAAGATTTTGTCTGTTACTTGCACTCTAGATGAGATAGCGGATTATTTCGGTATATGTAAAGAGACCTTTAGGCAAATAAAGATAAGGGATGAGGAGGTTTCTAGTCTCTATAAAAAAGGGCTTATCAATGCCAAGAAAATGGTAGGTAATAAAATCTTTAAAAGAGCTGTTATTGCCGATGATTTAACCGCTCAGATTTACTGGATGAATCACAGGGGCGGATGGTTAAAAGAGCTAAAAAACGAAGAAAATGAAATCAAGGATAAAGAACTAAAAATCACTGTTGAGATTAAAGAACACGAGAATCTTGATAAGTTTACGCCAGAGCAAATAAAGCAATTAAAAGACAAGGGGAGTTTGTAATGGAAGCAAAAACATATATTTTTATACATGCACTCTAAAATCACTATTCCCCTTTATTTACATCCTATTTATAAGCATCATTATACATACATTGTATTACACGGGGGAAGAGGTGGGGCAAAGTCTTTGTCCATTGTTGATTACCTGATTTTTAAAAGTTTTGAAGATAAAAATTGCCAATATCTTTGTGCAAGGGAAATACAGAACTCGCTTCTAGCTTCTGTATTCTCGGTCTTTCAAGAGAAAATTTATGATCTTGGATTTAGCGATTATTTTAGAGTGGTTGAATCACGAGGCTTAATTCACAATATTACATCTGACGTAAAGATTCATTTTAAGGGATTATGGCGTGATCCTAATGCTATAAAAGGTATTGTAAACTTGAAAAGGCTTTTTATAGATGAAGCCGCAAGTATTTCAAGACACAGCTGGCGAATAGTAACACCAACAGTTACAAGGGTAGATGCTCCGCAAATTATAGTTGCTTTTAACCCTGAATTTATAACCGATATAGTATACGAAGAATTTATTGCTAATAGAACCAGAGAGAATTGTTTTATTAAGGAAGTTTCTTATAGAGATAATCCTTTTAAACTACCTGATGAATTCTTTGCCGAGCTCGAGTCTCTTAAAAAAAAGGACTATGATGAGTATTTGCACGTTTATGAAGGACACTGCATAAGCAATTCAAATATCAAGATTTTTAAAAAGGGAACGCACTGGGACGTTTCGGCTTTTGAGGAAGAAGAATCAGTCGAGCTTGAATATGGTTTAGACCTTGGCTTTACTCCATCGCATCCTACTTTTGGCTTGCGTTGTTATGAGAAAGATAAATGCCTATATGTAACCCACGAGGCGGTGGTAATAGGCAAGGATATAGATGAACTTCCTAAATTCCTTGTAGATAACTTACCTCACATCAAACATCACACTATTTGGGTTGATTCTTCAAGACCAGAGACTATATCTGCTATTAATCGCACATGGATAGAAGAAGAGAATTGTTATTTACTGGCAAAAGGCGTAGAGAAAGGGCAAGGTTCGGTAGAGGACGGCATAGATCACTTAAAATCTTATGATATGATTTATATTCACCCTCGTTGCAATCATCTTATAGATAATTTTGACAGATATAGCTATAAAACTGATAGAAAGGGCAATATTCTAAGGGATGTGGAAAAGGCTAACGATGATGGAATTGATGCTTTAAGGTATGCTAAAGAACAGACCATGAAAGATAAAATGGTAAATTATAAAAAATGGAATTATAATAATCTCTATTATTGAAATAGTTTAATTTCATGAAGCATAAACAATGCCCCTCTTGCGAGAGTTTTAATATAATCTTTGACGATCGCTTTCCAGTGTTAGATACTAACCCACAAATATATAGTTATTTATGCAAAGAATGCCATCAACATTTTGATAATTGGTACGAGGATTAATGGGAATTTTTGACAAAGCAAAAAGCACGATAAATTCGCTGTTTGAGAAAAGAACTGACAGCTGGATTAACTCAAACACTGGTCTAGGGTTAAATAGAGGTAGGGTTGGAGCAACGAGAGTTAAGCAACCTGCTATTCTTGGGTTTGACGACTTATCTAATTTATACACAAGTAACGGGCTTGCACGCCGTATTGTAAATTCTCTTGTTGATGACTCAATGCGTGGCAATTTCATTGATGTAAGTGATGATGAAGTAAAGGAGGAATTAAAAAGGCTTGATCTTATAAAATATATAAAAGAAACCTGTTATTTTAGCCGTTTGTTTGGTGGGGCGATGTTAGTTGCTTTTGTTGATGACGGGCTAGATATGGATAAGCCTCTTAATGAAAAGAACTTGTATAAGATAGTTCATTTTAAGGTTTTTGATAGACAGTGGATTACCTGGTATGAAAATGACATTATCAGACCTTATTTAAGTGAAAGGTTTGGATTGCCTGAGTTTTATTATCTTAACTCGCCGTGGCATACACAAGAACTAATGTTAAAAGTACATCACAGTCGATGCTTTTTATTAGATGGCGTATGTACTACGGAAATGAGGCGTAGGCAACGTCAGAACTTCGGGGACTCGGTCTTGCAAAGCTGTTTTGATAATTTACGTCAGTATGGCTTGGTAAGCGAGGCTTCTGCTGAAATAGTTAATGATTTTATACAGGTTATAATTAAGCTTAATGGTCTTGCTGCTAACATGACAAGACAAGGAGGTAAGGAGGACTTAGCAATGCGTGCTGAATCTCTTGATCTTACCCGTTCAACGGCGAATCTTATTTTTCTTGATGCTGATAAGGAAGACTACGAGAAAAAGGCTAGTTCTGTTGCGGGATTAAGCGATTTGTGGGGTAAATTTGCAGAAAGTATGTGTGCTGCAACTGGCTATCCAATGACTAGGTTATTTGGTCGTTCCCCCGGAGGTCTTAACTCAACAGGTGAGAACGACATGCGTAATTATTATGATTTAGTTTCTGCTTATCGTAATGACGAGCTTGCCCCGCTTCTTGATTGGCTTATAAAGCTTATAACCTTGCAGAAAACTTGGGAAGGTGAAAAGGAGGTAGAATGGAACTTCTGCAATCTTGTTGAACAAACGCCTCTTGAAAATGCAGAGCTTAAGAAAAAATATGCTGAAATTGATGCGATATATATTGATAGGGGAGCAATTGATGCAGGTGAGGCTTGGCAGGAAAGATTTGGCAAGGGAGAATTTAAGGAAGATATAGAGCTTAAGAAACTAGAGCCAGAAGATCAGGCGATAGATCAAGAAACAGAGGCAATGATGAGCTCTATTTTAAATAAAGAACAGAATGCTAATCAAGAAACGGCAAAGCAGGATAGAAAAGATAAACAAGAACAAGAGGCTATAAGGAGTCTTCAAGAACTAGTAAATAAGTTATAAAAAAATAGCCGCTGTGACCATGCAACGGCTATTCCTGAAAATGACTTAAATTTAAACAAGTAAACCTATCTTAAAAATTTTTTCATAAAATGCAAGTAGAAAGTCAATTATTAGCACAAGGAATTGTAAAATTAGCTAAAAAAATCAAAGATACCAAGTATGTATCGGCTATTTCTTGTGATGAGAAAGCTTTAAAAATAGATTACAGTGATGGTTGTAAACAGAAAATAGAATTACCTTTAATAAAAAAAGAGATAATTACCACTGTTGATAACAGCAAGGAAATTTTAGAGATCAAAAAACAGATTAACTGCGATTTGGAAAAACACTGCGCATCTTTTAACAAAACCCTTGAAAAACAATCAAAAGAACTGAAGAAAAGCAAGGAAGAACTAGGGTCAGAATTGGTAGCGCATGTTGACGGCGAAATAAAGAATATCGCAGCGAAATACTTTAATATCGCCAAGAATGACAAAAATGAGATTCAGGGTTTATTAGAGGAATTAGAGACGAAAGTTATTGCCCTTATAGATCAGGCAATTAGCACTATTGAAGTAAAAGATGGCAAAGATGCCGATGAAGATAAAATCATTGCAGAGATTAGTAAGCAATTAAGTGGTCAACTAGCAGAAGAATTACAAAAAGGTCTAGAAGAAATAAAGCAGTCGTTGCCAGAAGTTAAGGACGGAGCAGATGGCAAGCCCGCTGACGAAGAGGCTATTTTCTCAAAGCTAGAAGGAAAATTGGAAGCCTTAGTTCTAAATTTCAAGGTCAAGGATGGAATAGACGGGCAAGACGGCAGAGATGGTCGGGATGCCGACGAAGAAGCTATAACAGAAAGAATTAAGCTTTTGTTATTGGATAGGCTTAATACTTATGTTTTAGAGGCAACATCAAAAGTAGATGAGGCTTTAATAAAAAAAGAAGAAGAGCTTAAAATAGCCATACTGGATATTATAAAAGCACAAATAGCTCTTATTCAAGAGCCACGGGATGGAATAGACGGACGGGATGGTCAAGATGCCAATCAGGAAGCTATAAAAGCACAGGTATTAGCCGATGTTGAACTATACGTACAACAAAAGATGCTATCTTCGTATGCTCAGTTAGAGCAGCTTGTTATTTCTCTAGTTAGTAACATAAAATTACCAGAGCCAATTAAGGGCGATAAAGGCGATCCTGGACCAGCTGGCAAAGATGGACAGAGCATTAAGGGTGATAAGGGTAATGGCATAAAAGACGCTAAAATAGACCCGACTGGCGAGCTTGTTATTTATACAGATGAAAAGAAAATCTACGCTGGTAAGGTTTCAATTAACTATGCCATGGGCGGCGGTGGACTTAGCGGGGATAGTGTTTTATATACTAACTCAAAACCCGTCCCTTTTGACGTTGGCTGTGTCAAAGCAGGTACTAGATTCAAAAAAGCTGATTTAAGAGTGCTTTTTACAAAGCTATTTTATGGTTTTGATTTTCCTGAGTTTGATCTCTTTTTTGTTGAAGATTCAAATAACGTCAATATAGGCGGTAGGTTTGAAATTGGCTATACAATACCAGCTGGCGACTATTTATTTAATTTTAATATTATTAACCCTGAATTACTGCAAGAGAAAAGCATATTTATTGAACATGACGGGGTATTACTAGCCGAACAATTAGATAACATCTCACCAATAACTATTGCTTTGACTGAATTTCAAAAGGTTACTGCTGGCGATACTGTTTTTAAAATATCGGGTTATGATACAACAGGCGTAACTTTTCAAAAGGATTATATAGTTCAATATCAATATAGAATATATTACGGCGAATATACGGATGATATAGAGGATACAGGATTGCCTAATCCACTTAGCATACTTAGGGCAACTGAACTGGTAAGCGATATAAAAAGCGAATACTTTTTTTTAGGTGTTGGCTATAAATGGTTCTGTTATCCTGAGAATCTTGGCGAGAATTATATATTTTATGAATTAACGAGTGATATTGCTGTTATTTTTGAGTATCCAAGAAAAATAACAATTACTAATGAATATGGGGTAGATGTAACTTATAACTGTTATAGAACTACAAACGAGATTAACCAAGAATTCACTATGGGGATAAAATAATGGATACAAATACAATCAGAATATTCAGTTTTTGCGGCGGTGGAACTAAGGGCTATGGTTCTAATCGTTTTATGCAAAAGTTTATTCAACAATGGGGGATACCGCAAGCTGATTTCTGGAAATACGCTGATGTTATGTGCGGTACATCTATTGGAGCTATACTTGCGTCTGGTTATTCTTTTGGCAAAACTCCTGATTATATGGAGGGTTTTTTCTTAAACCAAGCAAAAAGAGTATTTACAATCAGAACAGCAGCGGACGTAGCATCTGGTAGCCATAATGCAAGTCAGGATTCAAATAGACCTAATCTAGCTCAAAAGTCTTTTATGTTTGCTACTGACGATGCTTTTTATAAGTCCGCTTATGAAGACTCAAATTATGGAAGCAATAAATTACAACAAATACTTGTTGATAATTTTGGCACGAATACTTTAGCTAATCTCAAAACCCCTATTGTAATACCTGCTTATGAGGAAGATATGAGTAAATATGTAGTATTCTCCAACTTCAATGATCCAGCATATTTTATAGGAAATACTGAAACTATAGTTAATGTCTGTAGAGCTTCAAGTGCTGCTCCTATTTATTTACCAGCTCATAATTTCAATGGACACTATTACAGTGATGGAGCGTTATTAGCAAATGATGCTATCTTAGCAGCAATAAATTTAGGTTTAACTGTAAAGCCAAATGCTACTAGGGTTGTTATAGTAGATGTTGGAACTGGAATAGGAAATATGAGTTTTGATGGTAGCGGTGGGGCATCAACAGATTTAGAACATTCAGCGGTTAGAGCCGTAAAAATCATGAACGTTGCTATGACTGGAGCGGAAGAATGGAGTAGGTATTATTTAGATTATTTAAGTAATAGGCTTGCTCGTGATGTATATTTTTATAAGTTTCAACCTAAATTTCCAGAAGATTTTCCTAATGAACTTGATAATAGTACGCCTGCTTGGTTTTCACAACTGGCTAATTTAATTGATACTCATTATTCAAATGAAAGTGATGAAATCTCAAGCATTATCAATCGTCTTGGAGCTTAAAATAAATGGGTCTTTTTGTTACTGACTATATACGCCCAGTCTCGCTACAGGACAAATACCCTACCCACCTTGATATATTCGGGAAAGGGGGGATACATTCTCTTGAAACTATTTTAGAGAGGGATAATATTTTTACTCCTCGCAGAAAAGAAGGTATGCTTTCTTATGTAAAAGAAGACAAGTCTTTTTATGCTCTCTTTGATGGAATCAGTAATCAAAATTGGAAAAAAATTGCTTATTTTAATGAAGACGGCTTTAACGTTCATCAAACATTAAAACATGGCTATATCTTTGTTGGCGATAAAAATAAGATAGCAAGGCAATCACCTATATTAATTGACGTACGACAAGATATAATTGATTTAAAAAGGAAAATAGGAAATTTTGAAGAACAAAAAAAACTAGATTATAATAGAATATGGATAGGTGATTATAATAATGAACCGCAAGAGAAATTACAAATAGGGGTTATAAATTTACCAAAACTTGGAGCGGCTACATTTCCTTATCCTAGTTTTATTCCATTACCTCCAGTTGCTATACCAAACCCAACTTTTAATCCTTTGTCGGGATTTGATTGGTTAATGTCTGGTCCATGGCTTCCTCAAATATTTGCAGGAAGTACAAATACTTTAAATACTTCTTCTGAGACTGTTATTTCAAGTTCTCTTGCTATGACACAGGTAAAAGTAGCTCAAGCTATAAAAAGATTGGATGTTACTGGTTTTATAGTCAAAAGTAGAAATATTAGTTTTTCTTGGGAAAACCCTGCAATGTTAGCTGTTCCAGAAACTATTAAACAATTATATGGACTGGAAACAAATTATACTTTTACAAACGCTCAAGCTCTAAATGAAATAGGAGAAGGGTTGTTAAAAAATTCTTTAGATGGAACGCTTACTGTCGCTACTTTAACTAAAGATAAAATATGGAAAGGAGATATAAATAATAAACCTATAGAGGTTGACTTTCCTGTAACGTCTCCTGCTGATGCTACTTATATATTAAAAACACCAAATGCAAATTTACCAAATGCGCAAGCTTTAAGTACTGTTGGCTCTGGTATATTAAAAACAACTATTGGAGGGTCACTTAGTATTGCATCTGGCGGGAAAGTTCCTATTCTTAATGATTATGTAACACCAGAAAATTTACAGGAAGAAACCAGCGCAAGGATTTCTTCGGACGCTGCTATCCAAACCGAATTGGAGGCTCAAATTGCGGCAATAACAGGTTACGGCTCTTTAGCTCTTTTAACTGAATTTTTAGTAAATTTAGGGTGGTCTACTGGATATTCAGAGTATTTATGGAGTAAATATAGACCTTTAAGAACTCATAACAAATTCAATGAGACTGACAATTATAGCTATGATGCTGGTAATATTTGGTATGATGCAAGTCATATAGGAGCTGCTGGTTCATTTAAACCGGGTCTAAGAATTACGTCTTGGGATTCTTCAACATTTTTTGCAAATGATTTATTTCCTGTTTCAATGGGATTGTTTGGTTATAGAAATCAATTGGGATATGTAAGTGCTCAAGAGGGTTTTGTATGGCAAAGTTATATGGAAAACAATAGTTCACATTCTCATTATAGATTTCCTAAAAACTTTGGTATGTATTATGTAGGTCATAATAACGAACAAATAGGTTGGGATAGAGGAGAAACCTTACTAATGGAATATAATTATTATGATGGAAAATTCTATTTCGAGAAAAAAGCTGATTTTAAAGATGAGGTAAGGTTTTTAGGGCAGATAATTAAAATTCCAGTTGGAAATACTTCACAAAGACCTGTTAATCCTATATTAGGACATTTTAGAATCAATACTGATGCAGTAGAACCAGAACCGGGGCCTATAGTGGATTTAAATATTTTTGGTACTGCAAATCAAATAAAAGTTCTGCGTGTTGATAATCAATTTACTATTTCTTTAGAGGAAAATACAAAACTTCCGGGTAACGCCTATACTAAAATTGCCGTTGGTAACTTATCACAAAGACCTTTACTTACTGATCCCGGAATGATAAGATATAACATAGATTTTTGATCTATATCTTACGAGAAATTATGGCTCAGGCAGCGTTACCTATCGGTAAATATGAATTTAACGACGGCACTTCTTGGTTTTCATTAGCATCTGAAAGCTGGGTTTTAAACACTATTGGTAAAATTTCACCTTGCGCTGTTGCAACAACTGCAAATTTAACAGCTACTTACTTAAATGGAGCAGGTGGTGTTGGCGCAACTTTAACTAACTCGGGAAGTTTTGCAACTCTTGCTATTGATGGTGGTAATTTAATTGTTGGTAATAGAGTTTTAGTTAAAGATCAAACTACTCAAACTCAAAATGGTATATATACAGTAACTAACGCAGGTAGTGCATCTGTAGCTTGGGTATTAACTAGAGCAACAGATTTGGATTTTTATACCCAATTTATTAGAGGGTTAACAGTTGAAGTTTTTTCTGGTGCTATCAATAGCCCTAAAATCTTTATGTTAACAAGTGCTGTAACTGTAAATATTGGATCAGCAGCTGTAGTTTTTTCAGAGTTAAGTTCTAATGGTTTAAATAACGCTCTTGGTACAAGTAATCAGATTACTGTAACAGTTGCTAGCAATGTCGCAACTGTTAGTATTAGTGCTAACCCCGTATTGCCTGGTACTGCATCGGTTACTATTCCAACTGGAACTACCGCCCAGCGACCAGCTACTCCAACTACTGGAATGTTAAGGTTAAATACTTCTTTAACAACTTAACTTATGTAGATATGGCAGCTTTAGAGTTTTACGATGGTACTAAATGGGTTGTTGTTGGTTCACAAGGTGTCAAAACTGTCACTGGTGGGAATAATATTATTATATCAGGAAGTGCAACTAATCCAACTGTCTCGTTATCTGATAGTGTTACTATACCTCAAAATTTATCTAGTCTTAGCGTTATTACTTCGGATGGAGGAACTTTTGGAGGACAAAAAGGTATTAATCTTCCAAAAGGAACTACCGCACAACGTCCTAGTTCAGTTTTAGAGGGAACAGTAAGAGTAAATACTGACCCGCAACCTACTGTTAATGTTGGTGTGATATTTATTCCAAACAATATAAAAATGTCTGGAATGGGTTATTTTGGACTTCCCGCTGGTCCTAGTTCACAAAGACCAGCAAGTCCTCAAGATGGTTATATGAGAATAAATACGGACGCATAAGGGGGGAATATGGCTTTTTTAGAAATGTATTTAAATGGCGAATGGAAGAACCTATCAAGTTTTGGTACAGTTTCTAGTGTTGATATACAAAGTAGCAGTTCAGCAATAAGTGTTACAGGAAATCCTATTACTTCAGTGGGTATAATTAATCTGTCGTTTAATCCCTCTGCAATTAGACTAGATCAGTTTGCTGTTCCAACTAGTAATTTAGATATTAATAATAAAAATCTCATTAACGTTGCAACTCCAACTTTAAGTCATCATGCTACTAATAGAAGTTATGTTGATAGTAAGACATGGACTAGCAGTTCTATTACAGATTTTACCACTTCGGTAACTAATACGGCTAAACTTATAAGCTTAAACCAGTTTGCTGTTCCTATGGCGTCGTTAAGCATGAATAATTATAGAATTACCAGTGTATCTGATCCTGTTAATCCACAAGATGTAGCTAATAAGTTGTGGGTCGAAAATTTAATAGCTGGAGGAGGAGGAAGTACTATTAACTTAACAGGTTCTGTAATTGGTAGTGGTACTGATACTATAGCTACTAGTTTTAATAGATTTCAAACTATAGACAATGTAGATAATACTCAGACTTGGACTTATAACTTAAATGTTGATACAGGGCAGTTAGTTTCGTATCACAACACGATTCTAAGTGATACTAGCGCTCTAATTAGAAAATTTATTGATAGAATAGCCCGTAAATCTCTTACCGACAATCAGTTTCAATGGGAGTATGATATAGACACAACGTCTATCAGTAATTATCAGTCTATAAAGATGAATTTCGTTAATGGATATAACAACCCTGGAACTTTTACACTTTTTAGTGCTAACCTAGTTAATAACGTTATTACTGCTAGTTTTAATAGTCCTTTAAGTATTTCAAATGGTACTTTATCTACTCATGCAGTAACAAAAAGCCAGTTAGATAACAAAAAGCTAAATGAATTTCAAGTAAACAATGATGTAGACCTTGGGGTTTATAAATTATCTACTAGCACAGCTCCTACGCAAGGTAATCATGTTTGTAATAAGACTTTTGTAGATAGTAATCTAAGAAATAATATAAGAACAGGTCAAGTAGTTGTAGGAGATGTTGGAGGAACTACAGGAACTGTAGCTTTGACAGTCTCAGGTGCAATACTAAGTGCAACCAAAAGAAATGGTTATATTGGAGGCGATAGTTTTATAGATATCACCTTTGCAGATAAATCATATACACCTTTTGTTTTTGTTACTGTAAACAACAATACTGGTAGTGCTACTGCTAATGATATACAGGTACCTGTTGTACTTACAATGACCAATACAACTGCAAGATTATTTTTTGAAGAAAACTACTCATCCGCTCAAAATATTGTCTTATTAATATTATTAATAAATCCCAATTTAAGTTAACAACAAAAAAGTAAAAATATGTCAAAAGAACAAGCGAAAACATGGATTGTAACAGATTTTGCGCAATTCTATTTAAGTGAAAAATTATCTCTTGTAGTAGATTCTTTAACAGAGGAAAACTTTGTAACTGATTTAACAGCATTTGTTACTCAAAACAAAACTTTTGCAGAAGAAGAAATACGCAAAAATAATCCTGATGCTGCTGATATGTTAATACAAAAATTAGGTACTTTAGATTATGACATGTTAAAAGAAACCTATTTCATATTATATAATCAACCAGATCCAGTCGTACCAAATATTATTCCCATAAATCCTACTGGGATTGAATACATAAACTGGCTCTCATCAGACATATCAACTTTAAGACAATATGCTCCTGATATATTTGCGGGGGGATTAAATTTAAACAATGATAATACGAAAACAATGCTTGAAGCGGCGTTAAAGGCTTTAAGTGAAATTAACGATGACATTACAAATCTAAAAACCATTTTAGAAGAAATAAACACACTAGGAGTTAAGAAATGAA
>Ga0078894_10001092_pt1 | contig 19890 bp, 18 predicted proteins | sample LauGreSu1BDMLBSD_2_FD_67506 | JGI IMG/M metagenome (GOLD analysis project Ga0078894, IMG submission 67506) | Freshwater lake microbial communities from Lake Michigan, USA - Su13.BD.MLB.SD (version 4) (version 4) | ecosystem: Environmental > Aquatic > Freshwater > Lake | place: Lake Michigan... | reverse complement strand
TCCCTAGATGACCAATTGGAGGCCGTACCAGAAAGTGCAAAGTTGGTCAATGCAGCGTCATACCCATTTCCGGAAGCATCAGTGGCAGAAGTGATACCCGTATTGACAGCACCGGGTACTCCTTGATTAAACTTATAGTAAGCCACCAAGCCGGCCTGAGCACTAATCTCAACATTCATGTTACTACTGATCTCACTAGCCGTACGACCTACGTTCCAAACGCGGACTTCATCGACAGAGCCGTTGAGGTAAGTGTGTACGTTACCGTATCCGATTTGCAAGGGAAAGGTTGTAGCATTGGGAGCTCCAGATGCAGCTCCGGTAGCAACCTCAACACCATTAATGTAGATCTTAACTGTATTTCCGATTCGGTTAGCAGCTAAATGATACCAAGTATTCGTTACCAGCGCGGCCGTAGTGGCGATCTCTCCGCCCCCGCCATACATCTGCCACAATAAGGTGCCGCTTGGGCTTAACCACAAGCCATATGTCCTATTGGCGTTTCCATCTCCCTTTCCGATTAGCATTACCCAATCGGACGGCATTTGATTGATTTTGAACCATCCCTCAACAGTAATATCGCCCAAGATATTGAGCGCCGAAATATTCGTTGCCGTTTTAAGGTGGTCGTTGATTCCATCGAATGCAAGCGCACCATTGACGATACTAGATGAGAATTGGGTAACAGTGTTGGCACAAATCGATTGTGTTCCAGAAAGGATACCGGCATTGGGGGCCGCTGATACCGTAACTGTTCTAGTGGCGGTAGCATTAGCGCAAGGGCCACTACCCATTACCGTGTAGGTGATGGTGGCCGTACCCGCAGCTACTCCGGTAACTACACCAGTAGTGGCATTAACAGTCGCAACAGCTGCATTACTGGTTGACCAAGTGCCCCTCAATTCCACACCAGAGACCCAGTTAGAAGTACTTCCTGTAAGAGCAAAACCAGCAAGTGTACCATTTCGTGTACCACCGCTATTATCATTAAGCGTAGTGACACCCGCATTGTTAGCGCCGGCAACGCCTTGATTAAAGTTATAATAAGCAATTAGATTCGTCTGAGCAGAGACCTCTCTATTCATGTCTTGCTCAATTTGAGATTGCGTTTTGGCTACATTCCAGATACGAACTTCATCCAAATTACCGCTAAGGAAATTATCAACGCGGCCAAGCCAGTAATAGTTATTGTTGACATTGAATGCCGCGGGAGCAGGAACGGTTAAATTCAATACACCGTTACGATAAAGTTTGTACGAAGTGCCATCTTTCACCCAAGCAACGTGTGTCCAGGTATTAAGGGTAAAGAAGTTGTCGGCAGTTTGTGCGTCATAACGCGTGCTGCCACTATAGCTGTCTACGTGGAAGCTACCATTAGGGCCTACCCACATAGAGGGGTCTCTTCCATTGAGATCAGATCCAAAGAATCCACGATAGTAACCATCGAGTACAGTAGGTCTAACCCAAGCCTCTATGGTAAAATTGCTATTGCCGGCAACAGGGAATGGATTTGATACTGTTACCGCAACAGGACTAGCTACGCTTCCTCCGACAAAGTTTAAGCTATTTCCCAAAGAATAATTGGGTGCGCTGCTGCTGAATGTAGTGGTACCACCAACACAGATCGCCTGCGTTCCTGTTAACGTACCTGCGTTGGCAGGAGCGGTAACAGTTACCGTACGGGTCGATGAAGTAGAGCATCCCGTTCCTGTTACCGTATAAGTGATAGTAGTAGTTCCAGCAGCCACACCCGTTACCAACCCTGAGCTGCTAACCGTGGCAATTGCTGTTGAAGTGCTAGACCATGTACCACCGGAGGCGCCGTTGGAGGTAAATTGACTTGTTCCACTTGAGCAAATTGACTGTGCGCCTGATAAAGTGCCGGCATTACAAGCAGCTACAGTAACGACAATAGTGGAGGTAGCATTAGCGCAACCCCCTGAGCCAGATACAGTGTATGTAATAGTAACGGATCCAGCAGCAACTCCAGTTACCAAGCCAGAAGCATTAACGGTAGCAATGTTTACATCGCTAGAAGTCCAGCTACCACCGGCAGTTCCGTTAGAAGTTATTTGAGTGGTGGCCGAAGGATTGATTGATTGGATGCCAGACAAGGTGCCGGCATTAGGAGCAGTGGTCACTGTTACCGTTCTAGTAGCCGTACCATTGCCACATCCCCCTGTTCCTGCAACAGTATAAGTTATGGTAGCTGTGCCTGGCCCAGTAGAAGTAACAAGGCCAGAACTTGATCCTACGGTTGCAACGTTGGCGTTGCTGGTAGTCCAAGTTCCACCGGAAACGGTTGAAGTAAATTGAGAAGTTTGGCCGCTACAAATAGATTGCGTACCAGACAGAGTACCCGCGTTGGTAACCCCAACAGCAATGGAAACATCATCCTGCGAGCTGGGACAAGTCCCATTTGAACTCGTCCATCTAAATACATAAGTTCCAGTAGCTAACCCTGTAATTGTAGTGGTAGGACTGGATGAGTTAGTGATGGTTGGGGTGTTGGGCCCAGAAATGCGAGACCAAGAGCCTGCGCCAACAGTAATTGTATTTCCCGCCATGGTAACGGAGCTGCCGCTGCAAATCTGTTGGTCAGGACCAGCATCGGCTGTTGTTGGAAGGGCGTCAATAGTGAAATCACGTGTCCAAGTCCTGGTTTGACCATTTTGTAAAGTTGCATTAAGCGTTACAGTGTAATTACCTGTAGAATTAAAAACAACATTACTCCAAGTTGCATTTGTAGAACTGAATCCATTAGATGTGGTCCATGAATAGGATGTAACAGGATTTGAATTATCATTATAAATCAGGGAAAAATTCACTGAGTTGGTTGGAAAGCATTGACTTCCACTAATTTCTATGCCTCCACTCACCCATCTAACAGCGTTTAAATACAGCAATTTGAGGTTTGCATCGTTCACGTAGCTTGCAGATGAATAGTTTCCAGTAGCGTGATTAAAAAAGCAGACTCTACCATTATTATACTGCCTGACTGCAACAGCAACATTGGAACCTTCGGTCATTAGAGTGGTGATGACATTTTGATAGTTAGCTATTGTAGTGTTTACGCCACCTTCATTAGCCCCCCACCGGGTGGTTGTGGTAAATGAATTTGGCAGACCATCGAGTATAGGATGGCTGACACCACTAACCTTGTTCAATGTCAAAAGACTCTCGTACCCGCTGGTACGCTGCAAAAGGATCAAGTTATTCATATTTTGGTGGTTGGCAGCCTCATAGGCAAGCCACTCCCCACCAATGTACCCTCCCCCATTACTAACATAATTGTTAAGCGCAGTTTGACCATTGGTTGTCATTGGGGTACCATAACTTTCCCCATTAAAATGAATTACGCAGTCAAAATTTGATAAGGCGACTTGAGCTCCAGTGAATTGGTGTTCCACAAATGAGCTAATGGTAACAGTACAACCATTCGCTTCTAAATAAGTTTTCAGCGAAGTGGTTGAGCTTGAAGCAGAAGACTGGTCGTTTAAAATTAATACCCTTTGGGCATTGACATTAGTAACAAAACCATGAAAAAATGTTAGAACTATCGTGAATAAGCAAGCTTTACAAAATTTTGAAATCGATGTTAGCATATTAGTTGGTTTACGGAGTAAATATACGATGAAAATCTTTTACGACTTTGAATAATTTCATCAATTGAAAAAAGTAAGCCTAATGAAATTTTATTAAAAACCCGACATGGGCTACTTGGAGAAAAAGTATTTTCTAGAATTGAGCCATTTTCTTGAGAACACTATTGTAGATTACACCACCACATTCACCATCTTGCCGGCGACATAAATGACCTTTTTAGGAGGCTTGCCCTCCAGCCATTTAACCACAACAGGATCAGCGATTATGATGGCCTCTACCTCGGCATGGGTAATGGTAAGCGGCAACTCCAACTGCGTGCGGGTCTTTCCATTGATGGCCACAGGGTATACCTTAGTGTTTTCCCTTACGAATTGCTCATCAAAGACGGGATAAGTTGCCCCGTTGATACCCTTCCCCCCGGCGCTTAACGATTCGCTTGGTACAAGTAATGAATATAATTCTTCGGTAATATGAGGGGCATAGGGCTGTAATAGTATTACCAGGGGCAGTAGTACCTCTCGAGTCGTACAGCCCAAATCGGTCAGTTCATTGACGGCGATCATAAACCCGCTCACGACGGTGTTAAAGCTAAACCGCTCGGTATCCTGCTCGATCTTCTTGATGCTATTGTGCAGCACTTTTAGCTCGGCAGCAGAAGCGGGCTGGTCAGTCACGCGCAAGGCCCCTTCGTCGTTCAGATAAAGCCGCCACAACTTTTTCAAGAATCGGTGTACCCCCTCGATGCCCTTGGTGTCCCATGGCTTGCTTAGCTCAACTGGCCCCAGGAACATCTCGTACATCCGAAAAGTGTCAGCCCCATACTTTTCAACGAGCAGGTCGGGGTTAACGGTGTTGAACTTGCTTTTGCTCATCTTCTCTACCTCGGTACCGCAGATGTATTTATTATTTTCCAGCACAAATTCAGCGGTAGCATATTCCGGACGCCAGGCCTTAAGGGCCGCCAAATCGAGTTCTAACCCATCTACTATGTTTACGTCTACATGTATGGCATCCGTATCGTAATCATCTTTTAATCCGAAGCTTACGAAAGTATTCGTACCTCTTTTACGATAAATAAATCGAGAGGATCCCTGTATCATTCCCTGATTCAGCAACCGCTTAAAGGGTTCGTCGTAACCGATCAAGCCCAGATCGAAAAGCGCCTTGGTCCACATACGGCTGTAGAGCAGATGACCCACGGCATGCTCAGTACCGCCGATGTACAGGTCTACCTGGTTCCAGTAATCGGACAGGCTCCGGTTGCAAAATTCGGCTCCGTTGTGCGGGTCCATAAACCGCAAAAAATACCAAGAAGACCCGGCGTACCCGGGCATGGTATTGGTCTCGAGCTGCTGACTCACCCAGTCAGGAATATTGGCCAGCGGACCCTGCGCGTCGGGGCCGGGCTGGTAGCTGTCAACCTTGGGTAACTCCAGCGGCAAATTAGCAGCATCGAGGGGCTCGGCCGTATCCCCGTTCCAACGGATCGGGAAAGGCTCACCCCAGTAGCGCTGGCGACTAAAGGCCGCGTCGCGCATCTTATAATTGATTTTGCGGATGCCAATCCCTTTTTCTTCAATGGCTTGGATGGCCACCTCAATGGCCTCACTCATAGCCAGCCCGTTCAAAAACCCGGAGTTGACCAAGGTGGCTTCTTTGGTGGTAATGGCCTCCTCACCGGTGTAGGACTCGCCAACGATATTGGTGATGGGGATCGAAAAATGCTTGGCAAACTTATGATCGCGTTCGTCTCCGCAGGGTACACCCATTATGGCCCCGGTCCCGTACCCGGCCAGAACATACTCACTGATCCAAATCGGTATCAGTCGGTCTTGGGCAAAGGGATGTTGCACGTACGATCCAGTAAAAACCCCACTGACCTTCTTTTCAGCCATGCGGTCTCTTTCGCTGCGGCTCTTGACCCAGGCAATATAATCCCCCACAGCCTGTGCCTGCCCGGGACTGGCTAGTTGAGCGGCCCACTCGTGCTCGGGAGCTATCACCATAAAGTCTACTCCAAAAATGGTATCAGGCCGGGTAGTGTATACCCGCATTCTCTTTCCGGACAGGCCGGAATTTTGTGAAGAGACTACAAAATCGACCTCCGCCCCACTCGACTTGCCGATCCAGTTGGTCTGCATCTCCTTCATGGAATCGCTGAACTCAACACGCGAAAGGCCTTCGAGCAAGCGATCGGCATAGGCCGTGATACGCAAGTACCACTGTCTTAATTTTTTTTTGATCACAGGGTGACCGCCTCGCTCACTAACGCCATTGACCACTTCGTCATTGGCGAGCACGGTGCCCAGGGCCGGACACCAGTTGACCTCACCATACCCGCAATAGGCCAAGCGATAATGCATCAATGCAGATTGCTTTTTAGTCTCGGGAAAAGCCTTCCACTCGGCTGCAGTAAACGCTAGCGCCGGATCTCCAGGACAAGCATGATATTGATTGCCTTCCTTCTCAAAAGAAGTGATCAGTTTCGCGATAGGCTCGGCCTTATTCGCTGTCTTATTATAAAAGGAATTGAACAGCTGTAAAAAGATCCATTGTGTCCATTTGTAATAGGAGGGATCACTGGTACGCACCTCTCGTTCCCAATCGTAGCAAAATCCAATATTATCGAGTTGCGATTTAAACGTAGCGATGTTTTGTTCGGTAGTAACGGCCGGATGTTGACCGGTGTCCAGGGCATATTGTTCGGCGGGCAACCCGAAACTGTCAAAGCCCATGGGGTGAAGTACGTTAAATCCTTTTAACTTTTTATAGCGACTGTAAATATCAGAGGCGATATAACCGAGAGGATGACCCACATGCAAACCGGCTCCACTGGGATACGGGAACATATCGAGCACGTAACATTTGGGCTTGCTGGTATCGTTACTTACCCGATATACGTGATGCGCTTTCCAAAGCGCTTGCCATTTTTTTTCTATCCTCCGAAAATCGTATTCCATAGGGCACCAAAAATACGGTTTGTAGCGTTAAACTTTTATATTTGCCACAGCGCAACGACACTCAAATCTTACTTCATGTCACAAGCCGGAAAAGCATCCATTAAACGCGGTAAGCCCTCTTACTTTATGTCCATCTTAGGGGTTACCCTGGTGTTACTCTTGCTCGGTATCATCGGCTGGCTGGTCATCAATGCCAATAAACTGGGGGATTATTTTAAAGAAAGCGTAGAGGTGCGAGCCGAACTGCGGGGCGATCTGAATCCGGCCGACAGTACGGCCTTGTTCAATTACATTGCATCGCAACCCTTCGTAAAATCGATTCAGTTCGTCAATAAGGAAAAAGCCAAGGAAATCTTCTTAGCCGATGGGAACAACTCCTGGGATGGCGTGCTCGATGCCAATCCCCTGCCCAATAGCATCAATTTTAAAATGAAGCAGGAGTACATGAACGCAGATTCGCTGGCCAAGATCCAGGCGCTACTGCTTAAGCAAACCTATATCAGCGAAGTGGCTTATCCGAAAGCACTGGTCGATAATCTCAACAAGAACATTCGCAAGATCAGTGGCATTTTATTGGGTATAGCGTTGTTGCTGTCGGCGGTGGTCATTATATTGATCGATAACACCATTCGGTTGGCCATGTTCAGCAATCGCTTTTTGATCAAGACCATGCAAATGGTAGGGGCTACTCGCTGGTTCATTGCCTGGCCGATCAATAAACGTGCTATCATTAACGGAGCCATTAGCGGACTAATTGCCGTGGTGGCCGTATTCTCCTTTATTCTGATGGCCGAAAGCGTACTCCCCGAATTAAAAGCGATTCACGATACCGGCGATCTGATACTGCTCTTTATCGGCCTGATCTTACTGGGCATTGGAATCACTCTATTTAGCACGCATCGCAGCGTTATCAAATACCTGAAAATGAAATTAGACGACTTATACTAAGTCTCAAGCAGCAACGCTCCTTTCCATAAGAGCGGTTGCCCAACAAATACCGACTACTATGAAAAATGAATCTGGCTCTTTATTCGAAAAACAAAATTTGATCTGGATGCTGGCCGGGCTGGTGCTGATCGCTCTCGGTATGTACTTGATGTCTGGTGGAAAAAGCAATACCGATCCTTCTGTCTTTAATAAAGAAGCTGTTTATAGCAGTACCCGCATTACGGTGGCTCCCTTGCTCATTTTGGCGGGACTGGTCTTGGAGATCTTCGCCATTTTCAAGAAATAAGCATGGGCCTATTAGAAGCCATCCTGATCGCTATTGTGGAAGGGCTCACCGAGTTTTTACCGATCTCCTCAACCGGTCATATGATCGTTACCGAAAAGCTGCTCGGTGTACCTGATACTGATTTTACCAAACTCTTTACCGTTGGCATTCAATTAGGAGCCATCCTGGCCGTGGTGGTTATGTACTGGAAAAAATTTATGGCCCCCTTACGCAACCGTACAGCGGGCATGAATTTTTATGTTAAGCTGCTCGTGGCGGCGGCTCCGGCATTGTGTCTGGGCTATTTACTGTCTGACTATATAGACGAATTACTCGAAAGCACCCTTACCGTTGCGATCTCGCTGGTGGCCGGCGGCATCGTACTGCTTTTTATCGACAGACTATTTACCAAAGAAACAATTCAAGAAGAGGAACAAATCGATTTTTGGAAGGCCTTTAAGATCGGGTGCTGGCAATGTATTGCCATGATACCCGGTGTTAGTCGAAGTGCATCAAGCATAATCGGTGGCATGCAACAGCAACTAAGCCGAACCTTAGCCGCTGAATTTTCTTTTTTTCTGGCCGTCCCGACCATGGCCGCCGCTACGGGTTATAAATTGCTAAAAGGATATAAACAGATCAGCACCGCCGATCTGCAATTATTTGCCATAGGAAATGCAGTGGCCTTTGTTGTATCGCTACTGGCCATTCAATTCTTTATTCGTTTTGTTCAGCGCAACGGCTTCAGGGTCTTTGCCTTTTACAGGATCGTCGTGGGTACGATACTGTTGATCTTACTAGCCACAGGTTATTTAAAGGCCTAACAAAAAGGTCTAGCAAACAGGTCTAGCAAAGAGATCTCGCACATTAACGTTGCACCTCGGTCTCGTGCGGACTGGAGACCAAGTCTTATTGGCGCCACACGGACCGCAGACAATCTAATTGCTTATATTTATCAAAACCTACCGATGCAAACGGCAAACAAAAAAGTAGTGAACGCCTGGGCTATGTACGACTGGGCCAATTCTGCCTACAACCTGGTTATTACCTCTACCATCTTTCCTGCGTATTTCGAGGCCATTGCGGTCGACGCGACAAAGGAGGTCGATGGTAAGGTCGTTTCTAAGACCGTTTCTTTTTTAGGAAGGACCTTCGAAAATTCATCTCTCTATAACTACACCATTGCAGTAGCCTTACTGATCGTAGCCTGCCTCTCTCCCCTGCTCTCGGCCATTGCCGATTATAAAGGAAATAAAAAATCGTTCATGCGATTCTTTTTGACCATGGGTAGTTTGGGTTGCAGCGGTCTTTTCTTTTTTGAGAGAGCTACCCTGGGTTGGGGTTTGTTCTGCATGATATTGGCTTGTGTGGGTTTTTGGGCCAGTTGGGTCTATTATAATTCATATTTGCCTGAGATCGCAGCCCCCGAAGACAGAGACCGCATCAGTGCCCGTGGATACGCGTACGGCTATGTGGGTTCGGTCTTGTTACAATTGATCTGTTTTGTATTTGTATTTACTCCCTCAATAGTAGGAGGCGGAGAGGGCACCACCATTCAATTTCGGATCTGCTTTTTACTAGTGGGGCTTTGGTGGTTTGGCTTTGGCTCCTACTCGCTCAATCGCATGCCCGCGAGTATGGCTGTTGATAGGCCGCCGGCTCAACAACAATTACTGCTAAAAGGATATAACGAACTGCGTCAGGTGTGGCAACAATTAAAAAAACAAGTAATCTTGAGTCGATTTTTGATTGCATTTTTCTGTTACAACATGGGCGTACAAACGGTGATGCTGGTAGCGGCCATCTATGGAAAAGGAGAACTGAATATTCCTACCGAAAATCTGATCGGTGCCATTTTGATCATTCAGATCATTGCCATTCCAGGAGCCTTTACCATCGCCAAAATTTCCAATAAGCTGGGTAACCTTCGCACCCTGCAAATATTGGTAGCCCTCTGGTGCGTGGGCTGTGTGATCGGGTACTCTTTACCCGTGGGAGGCATCTATGAATTTTATGGGCTGGCCGTTATCGTAGGATTTATGATGGGAGGTATTCAATCCCTAAGTCGCTCCACCTATGCCAAACTAATGCCTGCTACAAAAGATACAGCCTCTTATTTTAGTTTTTATGATGTAACTGAAAAGATCGCTACAGTAATTGGTATGTTTGGGTTCGGATACATTACCGAACAGACCGGATCGCAACGCAACTCGGTATTAGCCCTTATGATATTCTTTGTGCTCGGCTTTTTTTTACTGAACTTTACACGTTCGGCTAAAACAGAAAAAAATGCGCTTGTATAGCATCAATACCGGTTTCTTTAAGTTAGATGGCGGCGCCATGTTTGGTGTGGTACCTAAAAGCATATGGAATAAGATCAATCCGGCCGATGAAAACAATCTTTGCTCTTGGGCTCTACGTTGTCTGCTCATCGAAGAGGGCGATCGTCTGATCTTGGTCGATACCGGACTAGGCACTAAACAAGATGCCAAGTTCTTTGGTCACTATGGACTACATGGTCATGATACCCTCGATAGTTCACTCGCCGCGCATGGCTTTACCCGAAACGATATTACCGATATCATTCAGACACATCTTCATTTTGATCACTGCGGAGGAACGATCGCCCGCCAGGGGGACCGCTTGGTAGCCGCCTTTCCATCGGCACGCGTCTGGACCAATCCCGAACATTGGAACTGGGCGGTTCAACCCAATGACAGAGAAAAAGCATCGTTCTTAACAGAAAATATTTTACCCATCAAAGAGGGTGGACAACTTTCGATGATCGATATGCCCGATGAGCAGACAGCGGGAATACGATTCGGTAACCAAGCTTCACTAACAGAGGAAGGGCCCTTGCTAAAGGCCCTGGGTATTACTCCATTTACGGAGCATATTGATATTCGTTTTGCCAATGGCCATACAAGGGCTATGATGCTTCCGCAAATTCGCTATCGTAACCACACAATCGTGTTTATGGCCGATCTGCTACCTTCGGCCGGTCATATTCCCTTACCCTATGTAATGGCTTATGATATGTTTCCGCTAGTTAGTCTACAAGAGAAAAAGGTTTTTTTAGAGGAGGCCCTTGCACAAAACTATGTCCTATTCTTTGAGCACGACCGCGAACATGAATGCTGTACATTGACTCGTACCGAAAAAGGAATTCGCCCTGATCGTTTCTTTTCGTTGAAAGAATTAGAATAGATCAAGGGAGAGCTAACGCAACGAAACCAAGGAGCGCAGCGGATAGCGGATATTGGCATAGCTCATCATATCGACCTTTACTTTTCCTACCACAATCGGACTCTCAATCCGAACGGGAATTCGATTTTGATCGTCCGTAACCCAAACGGTCATATTCTCTCCTCCCTCAAAAATGGTTCCCTTCACTAACAAGGGTTTGAACTTTATGGTCCGAAAAGTACCATAGCGGGTCTTGATAGTCTCCTTTCCCAAATAACGGATGTACATGTTGAACACCTCGTAATCCAAGAAAAGAGAAAAGGGGATCTTCTCCTCTGGCTTGGCCTTGCTAAAATCGATATTACGCGCATAATAAATAGCGCTCAATACATCTTGTACGCAAGCCGGCACTTTGTAATCGCCCTTTGTGGTGGAGGCAATATTGGTAGTTTTATTAAACTCATATTGTTGCTTGATCTTATATCCTCCCTCATTTACATCACGAATAAAACGAAGGGGCTGTAAGGTAGCAGTATCGATATAGCTTTCGTACCGATCACGTACCCGGTATACCCAATCGTAAGATGGATTAGTGGTACCGGTACCGACTACATGATAAACGGGCTTGTTGTTTAGTTTTTCGAGTCGGGTACTAAAAACGGCGGTACCGGCATTGATGTAAAGTCCTATTACGGTATAGTAAACAGAATAGGTGATACGTTCATCACCTTTAAAAGCAGTATTTCGGGTACCACAGAACAGATTGCCACTTGCTGACTGAGAAAAACTTTCTCCCGCATGGTAAACAAGCAGCAACAAGGACAAGATCAGACTATTCAGCTTCATCTCTTACGTTAAAAAGGTTACGAACGCCCGTCATCAATAACGCGCCCACTAGGGCCGGTAGTATCAGATTTATGACCCAAATCAGCAAGGCGGTCAGCAAGATACCGACTGTGGAACCGTCGACCCCGGCTGATGTCCCAACAAACCAACCAGCTATCCAAATACCGACAGCCCCGCGTAATCCGATCTCGGCAATAGCAAAAGTAGGCACAACCGCCAAGGTCAAAAAACTAAGTGAAACAGTAACAAAAAGGTCCATACCCGAAAGCGGCACCAGAAAGAGTTGATAGGCCATAAAATATTGCAACAAAAAAATACCATAGCGGAGTAAAGACAAGGATAATAAGGTTTGCAAAACGTGGGGCGTACAAGTTTCAAGAGCCTCCAGCCATTTTTTAAACCGGAGCGACCAGGCAGAGGTAGGATGCAACAAACGCTGTTGTAACCATGCATGAAGGTAACTGACCTTAAAATATAAGAGCAACAAGACTAATAACAGAAACCCGATCACCAGCAGCGCCCACCACCACAAATTGGCTAGCCAGGGCTGCTGCGTGGTCAAAACAGGAAGCGCCGCTATCCATCCGACAAGACCCATTGCCACGGTAACAATCAACTGACTAAAACTGGAGACCACGGTTACGGAAATAGCAGCTACCCGGTGCGAAGGATCGAGATAAAGTACCCGGCCCACATATTCCCCAATACGATTGGGCAAACTAACCGAGAAAGACAAACCCGATAACACGGCCTTAAAGGCCCGAAATAGCGAAATGGTCTGCACCGAGGCAATGGCAATCTTCCACTTTATCGATTCGATCAGCCAATTCAGTAGCATCAGCAGGAAAATGCCGATCAGTAGGAGCAGCCCGCGACCCTGTACTGCTTTCTCCAGGAGCGATGGCAGTAATTCAATATTGTCTTGCTTACCGAGTTGTAGCCAAATGATCCAGCAGAGCACCACCATCAACAAGGGGCCTGGCAGATAACGCAGAAAGATTTTGCTGGATCGAGAGAGCTTCATTAATCTTGTAAAAATACAAGGCGGGGTGCAAAAGACTGGCAAAATAATTCTGGGGATCGACCCAGGTACGGTAGTAATGGGATACGGCCTTATTAAAATTGTTGACCGAAAACCCATCTTGCTCGATCTGGGCGTATTAAAACCCGGCAAGATAAAAGACAATCATAAGCGACTGCAATTGATCTTTAATACCGTAAGCGGTCTTGTTACTCAATTCTCACCGACTGATTTTGCTATCGAAGCCCCCTTTTTTGGAAAGAATGTCCAAAGTATGCTGAAGCTGGGAAGGGCCCAGGGGGTAGCCATTGCAGCAGCTATGCGTCACGGGTTGGAGGTAACTGAGTACTCCCCTAAAAAAGTTAAACAGGCCGTTACCGGCAATGGTAATGCTAATAAAGAGCAGGTCATGAAAATGCTTCAGACCATCTTACGATTCAAAGACAGTCCTAAACATTTTGATGCTACCGATGCAGTTGCTGTAGCATTATGTCATTACTACGAATACCATAACCAAGTGGCCACCGGAGCTCGAGCCATTGTAAGATCAGGAATTAGCCCCCTGCCCACTAGCAAAAACCCCAATGGTATTGGTGCGGGAAGCGCTACTCGAAAACGCTCTCCACAAAAAAAGAATAATAAAAAAGGATGGTCCGATTTTATCGAGGCCAATCCGCAACGAATCCAAAAAAAATAAACTCAGCAAAAAGCCATGATGCGCTGCTGAACCGCACGAAGTTGCTCATCGCTGGCCTTTTGTTTGCCGGGCTGCGCAAAGTTCAGGTCATTAGAGGTATTGATGGGAATCAAATGCATATGAGCATGCGGCACCTCAAGTCCGATCACTGAAATACCACAGCGATTACAAGGAAAGGCTTTTTCGATGGCCTTAGCGATCGGCCGAGCAAAGACCAGCATCGAAGACAAATAAGAGTCTGGAAGATCAAATATTTTGTCTACTTCAATTTTAGGCACCACTAATACGTGCCCCTCTCGCAAAGGGAATACATCTAGAAAGGCAAGAAATAGATCGTTCTCTGCTATCTTGTAACAGGCTAACTCGCCGCTGATGATCTTTGAAAAAATGGTCATGGCATCAAAAATTGATCGTTATTTCTTACCCAGCCGTAATGGCGTCTATGCGAAAATTCAAGACACCAGCAGGTGCTTGTACCTCGGCCGTCTCCCCTACTTTTTTTCCCAGTATCCCTTTACCAATGGGAGAGGTAACAGATATCTTGCCCGCTTTAAGATCGGCTTCCTGTTCGCTGACCACTTTATAGATCACTTGCTTATTGGTCTTAAGGTTAGTGAGCGTTACTTGTGTTAAGATAGATACCTTACTGGTATCAATAGAAGAAATATCCAAGATGCGAACATTGGCAAGGGTTCCCTCGAGTGCAGCAATACGGGCCTCTAAGATACCCTGGGCTTCTTTGGCAGCATCGTATTCGGCATTCTCCTTCAGGTCTCCCTTTTCACGCGCCTCGGCAATAGCGCGGCTGGCAGCAGGGCGATCCACCGCCTTCATTCGCTGCAACTCGGCCTTCATTTGGTCTAAGGTCTCTTGGGTTACATACTGAATCGTACTCATAGTTACGGTTTAACTCACAAAAAAAGAGCAACGCCTCAGCGAAACCGAAGCGTTGCAGTATTTAAGGGCAAATATACAAAAATCCAAACAGGTGATGACTCAGGAGCCAGGAGTACCCCCGCGTAATTTTTCGAGCAAAACACGACTCATTTTTTCGAAAGACTCGCGGCTATAGCCCGCAATATGTGGAGTCAGTACCACATTAGGACGTTGAATTAACCGCTGTAATAATTGATTTTCATCAGGTTGATAAGAAGCCAAGTTCTCATTAGGTAAAACATCCAAGGCGGCTCCGGACAACTGCCCCTTTTCTAAGGCCTCCACCAATGCGGGTAGCTCAACCACCTCTCCTCTCGAGGTATTGACCAGAACGGGTGCCTGCTGCAAAGAATTAAAAAAAGCAGTATTGGCCATACCCTTAGTACCCGCATTAAGCGGTACATGAAAACTTATAACACTGCAACGCGTCGCAATCTCAGCAAGCGACGCCTCTTGAATAAGCCCAGTGCTATACCCCGATTTATGAATATCATTGGCCAATACGGTAACGCCAAAGGAGCTAAGTAATCTTGCTAGTTGTTGCCCGGTATTTCCATATCCAATAATGCCTACGCACTGACTGCTCAACTCTACACCACGATTTTCATTTCGGTTCCACATTCCTTGCTGTATCTCGCGATACGACCAATCGATCCGATGTAAGATCGACAATAACATACCCAATGCGTGCTCCGCTACAGCAAGGCGATTCCCCTCAGGACTGCTAAAACATCGGATTCCTTTTTCAGCCGCAAATACAGTATCGATCAATTCCATACCGCTTCCCAAACGTCCGATCCAGCGAAGTTGCGCAGCTTTCTGTAAGAGGGCACGATCTACCTTAATTCGGGTGGTAACCACTAAACCTACCACGTCGCCTATGGTCTCTTCTACTTCGCTATAAAGAATATGCGGAGCATCCACTACCGTGTAACCCATCGCGGAAAGTTCAGCCGCAAGCAGGGGATGAGCCTGACCGGTGATGATCACTTTTCCTGTATGTTGATCGTTAGACAAGGAACGACAAAATTACGCATTGGGGTTGGTCCGCATGCGAAAACTAAGTGCGCCAAAATCCTCGACATGTAGTCGTTCTGCGCGCTGGTCAAAAAAGGGATCCGCTAGCACCTGGGCATCGAACAGCGGCTTCAGCGCATTGCGAAGCGTTTTTCTTCTTTGCCCAAAGGCCGTTTTGACCAATAGCGTAAAGTCGGCGGCACTACGCATTGCCGGGGGTTGCTCCCGGGGGACCAGGCGAATGACCCCACTCATGACTTTTGGAGGCGGATCGAAACAACCAGGCGCTACGTCAAAAAGATACTCAACGGTAAAAAAAGCTTGGATCAAAACCGATAAGACGCCATAGATCTTGGAACCCGGTTTGGCCGCCGCGCGCTGGGCTACCTCTTTTTGAAACATGCCCACCATGCTTTGTAATTGTTCTCGCCAATCGAGCATGGTAAATAAGATCTGACTAGAAATATTGTACGGAAAATTGCCTACTACGGTAAAGGGAGTCGAAAAAGGAATGTCCATTTTCAAAAAATCCTGCTGCAAGAGACGACCTTCTAGCACCGGATAGTGATCAAGGAGAAAGGCCACCTTCTCTTTATCGAGCTCTACGGCCTTAAAATCAACACCGGGCAGGGACAGTAAATGACGGGTCAGCGCACCACCCCCAGGGCCTACTTCGAGCAATTGTGTAAAGGAATGTTCCTGTAAGGCCCCAATGATCTTACGCACGATATTCTCATCTCGCAAAAAATGTTGTCCGAGTGATTTTTTTAGCGTGTACATCCTTGCAAATGTAATCGTATTATACCAGGTGATATTTCGTTAATTTTACAGCAATACCACTTCATGAATACTCCCAAACCCATTATCGGCATCACGTGTGGCGACCTCAACGGAATTGGCATAGAACTTATCATTAAGACCTTTTCCGATAGTCGACTACTCGATCACTGCACGCCGGTGATCTTTGCCTCGAACAAAGCCATCAACTTTTATCGCAAAGGCCTGACCGAATACAACTTTAATTATGCCCAAACCAAAGAACTGAATCGCCTGCAAGCCAAGCAGGTCAACCTGTTCAATTGCTGGGAAGAAGATGTAGAGATCCATCCCGGTCAACTGACTGATACGGGTGGACGCTATGCAGCCATTTCGTTGCAATCGGCCGTGGCCGCGCTAAAACAAGGACAGATCGATGGATTACTGACGGCCCCCCTTCATAAAAAAAATATTCAATCGCCCGAATTTTCTTATACCGGACATACGCCTTATTTGCAACAGATGTTCGGCGCTAAAGACGTTGTGATGCTACTTTGTTCTGGCGATTTCAGAGTGGGTTTGGTAACAGAACATGTACCGGTCGGAGAAGTCGCCACTAAGCTGACCAAGGAGAAAATAGTGAGTAAGTTGATATTGCTCCAACAAAGCTTGCAAAAGGATTTTGGCATCGATAAGCCTCGTATTGCGGTGTTAGGACTCAACCCACATGCGGGAGATGAGGGGCTGATCGGAAAAGAAGAGGAGACCCTGATCCGTCCGGCCATCAAAGAAGCCAAGAATAATAATATCCTGGCCGTGGGGCCTTATAGTGCCGATGCGTTTTTTGCTCGAAGAAGCTTTGAGCATTTTGATGCGGTATTGGCCATGTATCACGACCAAGGGTTGATCCCTTTTAAAACACTGGCCAGCGGAGAGGGAGTCAATTATACCGCCGGTTTACCGGCAGTCCGTACCTCGCCTGACCATGGAGTGGCCTTTGATATTGCTGGAAAAAGTAAAGCCGACCCCAGCTCCTTCTTACTGGCTTTATATGAATGTATTGACATCATCAACAGAAGAAAGGGGTACGCCGAGAACAGAAAAAATCCGTTACGCAAAGCATCTCGTGCCATGCTTGCCAATGCCAAGGACGAGGCCATCGAGGATTAAAAATAAGCGTGGCTACTGAAGAAATAAGGAGGCGGGCAATCCCTTATTAAGCGTATACTCCTGATATCGAATGGTTACTTTTCCTTTCTGCGGAAGTCCCGGACCTTTCTTAGCCCCATTATCATAATCCAACGTAGTACCCTTGGGTAGTTTATAGTCACGGGTATTGAATTCCATATCGACTACCGAAGGAAGACCACACCAACTATACGATCCGTATTGCATTTTGATGGCGTATGTGCCATTCTCCTTGGTGCTAACGACCGAACGTCTGATCAGTAATTGAACCGGGTCAATATACAAGGTAGCTCGCGTTATGGACTCTTCTTCTGATAAGGGAAAGATCTTGACCACCTTACAAAGAATTCCATCGACCAACTCAGTACCCGCCAATAAAGCTTCGTAATTGGTAAGGCCGAGTACGTTGTTCATGTTAATATGAACCGTGCCCTTGGGAATAAAGGAGATACCCTTTTGATTCTTGACCAGCAATTGATCGGGCTTTTTATAATAGACCGTTACTTGCGAAACGGGCGCTTTTATAAAGATCACATTGGTAACCAACCGGGCGCTGGCGGTATAATCATTGACCAGATCGTATTTCTTTTTTACCTGACTGAGCAATGTAACCGCTTCGGGATCACTAGCCAGTAGCAACTGGGTTTGCAACAGCACACAACATATAATAAGGAAATATCGTTTCATGAACAGTAGCGAGTTTAATATCAACTTAAAATATCTTTTCTTCTATACACTCCTATGGCCACCAGTAAAAAAATGGTAGTATACCCAATCAAGATCAATCCACTTTTCACCAGCGACATGGGATTTTCCACCGACCCGGGAATAGTAACCCCCTCTGCCGTTTTCTCAACATAAAAAAATCCTTTCCATCCCAACATATGGGTGGTAAACGACCAGGGGTTTATCGTCTCTTGGAATACAGGCACTTTCAATTGCTGTAAGATGGTAAAGATGATGACGATGCAAACGGTGGCTACGATCGGGCCCAGTGAATTATCAGCAAAGACAGACAGTAAGATCGAAAGGGCTGCGATCATAATCAAGGCCAGTGCCGCAAAAAAGAAAGCTGCAATAAATCGCCATACCAGATCGGCTTGACTGATCACATGCAAATCGGTCTCTTTGAATACAACCAGATCGTTAGATCCGAATAGCAACAAACTACCCACCAATGCGAACAAGGCCATCCATAATAATAGCAAGATGACATACAGCGCACTGGCTGCAAACTTAGCCAACAGCAGTTGAGAGCGGGTAACCGGTTTGGTAGCCAACATCCGAAGCGTACCGCCATTGGCTTCTCCCGCGATCATATCCCCTGCGATCAAGGCCACCAGTAAAGGAACATGCACCAAAATAATATGAAGTACCGCTACGCAAACGAAGTAACCATTCAAGATTCCATCAAGGGGGATCTCGAAGGTATCAGTTTGACTATCGGTAAAGAACAGAATAAACTCTTGCCCATTGACCTTTAGAGCAAATTGGATCAATAAGATAATCATGGCGATGGCCCCAAATGCAATAAAGGTGCGGGGACGTCGAAAGACCTTGAATAATTCTATGCGGAGTACATCAAAAAACATCAGGGTGTGGTTAGTGATAAAAAATAGGCCTCTAGAAAAAACCGGCGTTGGGGTTGTTGCTGTAATTCCACTGAAGCCGCTTGTCGCACCAAGGTCTCCATGCTCGCTTCAACTACCTTTTTACCCTTATCAATGATCAATACCTGATCGGCGATCATTTCCATTTCGCTCAGCAAGTGAGAAGAGACAATGATCGTTTTGCCTTGCTCTTTGCTGAGCTGCAAGATCAGTTGCCGCATATCGGCTATACCTTGTGGATCTAATCCATTGGTTGGTTCATCGAGGATCAGCAAATCCGGATCGTTAACCAGGGCACATGCCAAGGCTAATCGTTGCCGCATTCCTTGCGAATAGGTCCCTACCCGACTAGTTAATCGATGCCCTAACCCCACCAGCGATAAAAGATCTTTTAGCTTGGTCTCGTGAGGACGAATGCCACTAAGTCGAGAAAAGATGCGAAGATGCTCCAGCCCATCGAGATACTTATAAAGGTCGGGTTTCTCCACTATGGCCCCCAGTTTCGATAGAACAGCCTTTCTGTTAGAGGCAAGCGGCTTACCAAAAACCAAAATTTCTCCAGCCGTAGGCTTGATCAGGGTTAACAGCATCCGGATTGTAGTGGACTTACCGGCCCCATTTTGACCCAAAAAACCATATACTGATCCGGCGGGAACCGAAAAAGAAAGGTCATCGACCGCCGTAAAATCAGCAAATCGCTTTGTAAGCCCCTTAACCTCGAGTACACTATCCATAAAAAAAATAACAATCCGACAGCCGATTAGTTTCAGGGGCTAAACGAAAAAATCCTCCGCACCAGGCGGAGGATTTCGTTACTAAAAAGATAAATCTTATTTTTTGTACTGGGGGATCAA
>Ga0078894_10001090_pt1 | contig 19900 bp, 17 predicted proteins | sample LauGreSu1BDMLBSD_2_FD_67506 | JGI IMG/M metagenome (GOLD analysis project Ga0078894, IMG submission 67506) | Freshwater lake microbial communities from Lake Michigan, USA - Su13.BD.MLB.SD (version 4) (version 4) | ecosystem: Environmental > Aquatic > Freshwater > Lake | place: Lake Michigan... | reverse complement strand
GTTTGGACTTTGCGGAGACTGAGGGATTCGAACCCTCGATACCCCTTTCGAAGTATACACACTTTCCAGGCGTGCTCCTTCAACCACTCGGACAAGTCTCCCTTAGAAGGAGTGCAAAATTAAACGTATTCACTCAGAAGGCGAAGATTTTTTTGGCGTTAGCAGTTGTTATTTCATCTACTTCCTCAATTGTAATCTTTTTGAGTTCTGATATTTTTTGTGCAACATGCACTACATAACTGCTTTCATTTCTTTTTCCTCTAAATGGCACTGGCGACAAGTATGGCGCATCTGTTTCCAATACCAAATGCTCCAATGATGTTTCTTCAACTATTTTAGTAAGCCCAGCATTCTTATAGGTAACAACACCGCCTATTCCAAGATAAAATCCAAGCTCAATAACTTTTTTTGCTTGTCGCTCATCTCCACCAAAACAGTGAAAAATTCCCCTTGCCTTTCCTTTTCCATGTTGAGCTACCATTTTGATGCATTCATCCATAGAGCTTCTGGAATGTATAACAATAGGCAATTCTTTCTCCAATGCCCACTCTATTTGAATTTGAAAAGCTCTTTCCTGTTGTGTTTTAAATTCAACAGAATGGTAAAAATCCAGTCCAATTTCTCCAATCGCTGCAAAAGGTCTTTTATCAAGCCAAGACCTTACTATGCCTAATTCTGATTCATATTGCTCATTTACATAACAAGGATGCAGCCCCATCATTGGTATACAAATATCAGGATGCTTATCCGCCAGATTTATCATCTGGGTATGTGAATGGCTATCAATGGCTGGAAGGTAAACTTTTGAGATACCCGCAACGCGACTCCTCTCTAAAACCAATTCTAAGTCCTCAACAAATTCATCAGCATATAAGTGACTGTGCGTATCTACCATAAGAAATGGGGGTAATTTTTAACAAAAAAAATAAAAAGATTAGTATCTTTCGAACAGTTTTCATAGGGTACGGATTAAAAACGGGCCGAGGTTTCTACCTTAGCCCTACCTTTTGTAAAGAGAATTAACGTACTTCTTCAATTTTTTTAAACAAAAATCCTTTGTCTGTCGCCACTTTCAAGAGACGAGGTAAAACTGCCAGCATTCTTTCTTTCCCTTTTTCTGAGTCGTGAAATAAATAGATATCGCCACTTTCAATTCTCCTCACTACTCTCCTTAAACACTCCTCATTTGACAATTTATGGTCGTAATCAGCACTGAGGATTGTCCACATCACCACTTTATACCCTTCTTTTTGCAATAAACCAGCCTGACTTCTCTTGATTCTGCCATATGGAGGCCTGAAAAGTTTAGAGGGAATAAATTCAGCAGCTTGATTTACCTGGTCTATATAGTCTCTATCTGAAATCTCCCATCCATTCACATGATGCTGGGTATGGTTTCCGATAGAATGCCCTTCAAGCCTTATCCTTTCCATGATTTCAGGATAACGTTTCACCCTGTCCCCAATACAAAAAAAGGTTGCCTTGGCATTATACTTCGATAACAAATCCAAAACTATTGGTGTAATGGTTGGATGCGGTCCATCATCAAAAGTCAAATACAACGCTTTTTCATCTCCTGGCATTTGCCATACAAATGAAGGGTAAAACCATTTGATCCAACTTGGGATACGTGCAGGAAACCTCATCCTTGATTCCTTTTAATCATTTCCTTCCCTACCTCATTCATAGATGTGATTGCGGAAAGTATAGCTTTTCTTCCCATTTTCTTCTCAGCACTTGTAATATGGATGGGAGGCAATGTTTCCCAAGTGGAAAGCAATGCATCTGAAAACTTTTTCACATTTGCACTCACTACCTTTTGTGTTTCTTTGTCAGCTTTTGTAAATACAATTGAAAATGGTATACCCCATTCACCCAGCTGATTGACAAATTCAAGATCAATCTGCTGTGGCTCATGCCTTGCATCTACCAAGATGAAGGTATTGATCAAGGTCTCTCTGGTTCTCAAATATCCCTCAATCATTTTTTCCCATTTTTTACGCTGACTGGCTGAAACCTTGGCAAAACCATACCCAGGGAGGTCTACCAGATACCAATGTAAAACAGGTGCCTTTTCAGTGGATTTGCTTTCTACTACAAAATGATTGATCAATTGTGTTTTGCCTGGCGTAGAAGAAGTCTTGGCCAGATTTCTGATGTCAGTTAACATATTGATCAAAGATGACTTTCCAACATTACTCCGGCCGATAAAGGCATATTCTGGCTTATCAGCTTTGGGGCAAGAGGCTACATCCGGACTACTTATAACATATGTTGCTTTTCGAATGACCATGTTCAGATTTATAATTCCTTTAAGAGCGCTTGGAATGAATTTGATTACTTTTGTGCTGATGGGAAACTTCGCTCACGATACGATCGTACCTGATCAGGACTCAAAATTACCAAAAAAAGAACAGGTAGCCTTGATGTTCGATCAAATAGCTCCTAAATATGACTTTTTAAACCGTTTTTTATCTGCGGGGATTGATATCAGCTGGAGAAAAAAAGCATTAAACCTGCTCAAAAAAAAACATCCAGAGCGCATTTTGGATGTTGCAACTGGTACAGCAGATCTGGCAATAATGGCCACTAAAATACTAAACCCAAAAAAGGTTGTAGGCATAGACATATCAGAGGGGATGCTATCGTTTGGTAGACAAAAAATAGCTGCGAATCAACTCTCTGAAATTATTGAACTGCACGCTGGAGATAGCGAAGCCATTCAGTTTCCTGATGAAAGTTTCGATGCAGTAACCGTTTCTTTTGGGGTACGAAATTTTCAAAACCTTGAAAAAGGAATAGGAGAGATTTTTCGAGTATTGAAAAAGAACGGAACCCTTGTTGTTTTAGAGTTTTCAAAACCAAAACTTCCCTTAATCAAACAACTCTATTCACTTTATATGAATGTGGTTACTCCAGGAATGGGCAGCTTTTTTTCTAAAAACAGAAATGCGTATCAATACCTAAATGATTCAGTTCAGAAGTTTCCAGAAGGAAAAGCTTTTCAGTCGGTTTTAGATAAAGCCGGCTTTCAAAAAACCAATATCAAAACCTTAAGTTTCGGCATATGCACAATTTATACCGGAGAAAAATAATTATACTTGGATGCTTGGTTATGCTGCTACAAAGTTCATTTGCCCAAAGAGCGTTTGAACCGAATCTGCCAGACCATGATGATAAACTTTACTATTTTGGCATTGTACTAGGTTACAATACATCACACTATAACCTAACACATCATTCTTCTTTTCTCAATCCCAATAACCCAATTAAGACTGTAGAATCAGTCAATGCAGGAAGAATACATTTAGGCATCATGGCCAACTTGCAATTGACAAAGCACCTGGATTTAAGAGGATATCCTTTAAACCTCATCTTCAGTGAAAAGAAGTTTCTGTATACTGTTGATCCCGCATCAAACCTGAATCCTGGCACAGACCCTCAAAAAGTTGAATCCATTGTAATGAGCTTCCCTTTACAGTTGAGATTGAAAAGTGACAGAATAAGAAACTTTCGGGTATATACTTTAGCTGGAATGAAATACGATTTCGACCTGGCCAGTAACTCGGCTGCAAGAAACACAGAGAATATGTTGAAGGTAAAAAAATCAGACTATGGAGTTGAAGGCGGAATCGGTTTTCAATTTTTCTTCCCTTATTTTATCCTTTCACCTGAAATCAAATTCAGTTATGGTCTTTCCAATGTTCATGCAAGAGATGAAGAACTTATATACTCAAGTGTAATCGACAGAATGAACAGCAGAATGATCATGTTCTCTTTACACTTTGAGGGTGGCGGATTGGGTGGCAGAAGGCGTTAATAATCGTAAACCCGTCTTTGCATATTTAACCGGATACCAATTGTTCCGAAATAATTAACCGACTCAGCACCAGATTTTCTTGCACTAAAATTAGCTTCGAAAAATAAATTCTCCATTGGCTCATAGGCAAGCCAGTAATTGAAATTGTAACTGTTTTTTGCCTGAGGAGTAAAAAAGAAAAAACCTTCCTGTGTTGGCCTGGAGTCACTATCCTTGAATATATTATTTCCATAATTAACCCCATTTACATCAACACCCTTTCTCCAATAAATTGATGTTAACTGCATATACCATTTAGGTGCAGGCTGGTACTTGACAATAGCGATATACTCTTTCACATTTGAATGAAGTGGATGTGCCAATGGCTGATTGTAATGCGTGTAATTGGCAACAGTATCAAAATGTGAGTAGGTAAATGGCCTGATCCAATTGGTTTCCAATTGAAGATCTAAATTTTTAACCCCCAACACATCAATATATTTTAAACCAGCTTGGAATGCCCACTTGTTACCCCACCAGCCTTTACGTTCACGGATGAACTTGGTATAAAATTCATCTAACATAACTTGTCCGTACACCTGCACCCGCTTGGCAAGATTTGCTTTAATATCAAAGCCAATAAAGGAGTTATCGGGACTCCCCACATTTAATTCTGCAGCACGCAGAAAAATTACAGGATTGAGGTAATTCACCTCAAATCGATTCTGTCTGCCATAAACAACTCCTTCAAACAGTCCAATTGTCAACCACTTTGGAGCATTGAAACTCAAATAATGTATGGTTGCATACTTTTTCCACAACAATGTATCTCCCCCCAAACCTCTTCGCGTATACTGAGGTTGAAGCTCCATTACACGACTGGAATAATTAAATTTCCAGGCTCTTAAGTTCAAATTCAAATAAGCATGGCTGGCTGATTGATCAGAAATAAATAAACTTCTATACCCATTACCAATAAAGATTTTATCATGCCCTAATTGTACATCCAGATATTTAGTAGGCTTAATGTAAATAGAACCTCTTGCATCCCAAGAATCATACCCCGTGCCGCGATATCGTTTATATAGTCCCGCCCCAGGCACTGCTCTATAGGTATCAAATTCTTTTCGAGCAAATACTGGCGGCCTCTCTAAATTCTCAGTAAGATAGGCTTGAAATCCAATTCTATTGCCTATTTGTGATCTTATGGCTACCCCTCTTGAATTCAAATAATGCGTTTGCTCAGATGTATTGTCACGCATCCCCTGCAATTGTAAGACAGGATTGATTGAAAGAAAAAAATCAGGTTGATTGACCAATAAAAAATTAGCTGGATCCTTATAGAAAGTCTTCCACAATGGATGTTTAGATGTTGTACTTATTTTGCCCTTGCTCGTCCATTCCAGGTTGTTCAATTTAGCTCGGTCAAGATTATACTGATCAATTTCACTCAGTTTTAATTGATCAGCAATGGACGAAGCCCTTTCCAATGAAGAAACCCACCATTGTCGGTTATAGGGCTTAAATGCTGAAAAGTTTAGGTTGCTATCCCCTTGCATCTTGATTTCCAAGCGATCTAATAAAATATATTCCTTGGAACCCTGCTGGAACAAAGTCGATTGCCCATTTGTTAATACAGGAACAATAAAAAGAATGAAGAGCAGAAAGGTTTTTATAATTTGCAGTTCAGTAACAAAACTCCGTTTATGAAAAGATATTTGATTAAGAACACCAGTATTGTAAATGAAGGAAAAATTCATAGCGGCGATGTGTTAATCGAAGACGATAGAATTTCTAAAATTAGTCAAGTTATTGATAATAAATACAACGCTATAGAAATTAACGGAGAGGGAAAATACTTGCTACCGGGCGTGATTGACGATCAGGTTCATTTTAGGGAACCAGGATTAACACACAAGGCAAATATCCACACAGAATCTATTGCAGCTGTGGCCGGAGGTACAACAAGTTTTATGGAAATGCCCAATACCAAGCCGGCAGCTTTAACACAGGAATTGCTGGAAGAAAAATACCAGATTGCTGCCAACAGTTCTCCAGCCAATTATTCTTTTTTCATGGGAACTTCCAACGAAAACACAGATGAAATCCTGAGAACAAATGATAAAAAAAATGATGTCTGTGGCATCAAAATATTCATGGGTTCTTCTACGGGCAATATGTTGGTAGACAACCATCTTACGCTTGATAAAGTATTTCGGGAAACTGAATTACTGATTGCCACGCATTGTGAAGATGAAAGAATTATCAAAGCAAATCTTGAAGCATTTCAAAAAAGTGGAAAAAGCATATTACCATCAGACCATCCGATTATTAGAAATGAAGAGGCCTGCTTTGAATCATCCTTGATGGCAGTCCAATTGGCAAAAAGAAATAATACCAGACTGCATATTCTACACATTTCAACCGCAAAAGAATTACAATTCTTCACCAATCTGATACCCCTCGAGGAAAAAAGAATCACTTCTGAAGTCTGTGTTCATCATTTGCATTTCACAGCTGATGATTATGCAATACTTGGTAATAAAATAAAATGTAACCCCGCTATAAAAGCGAAAGAAAATAAAACCGCTCTCTGGGAAGCATTGTTAGACGATCGACTGGACATAATTGCAACAGACCATGCGCCACATACGATAGAAGAAAAATCAGGCGACTATCTGCATGCACATGCCGGCTTACCGTTGGTGCAACACAGCCTTTTGTTGATGCTGCAATATGTTAAAGAGGGAAAAATTTCATTAGAAAAAGTAGTGGAGAAAATGAGTCATGCACCTGCCCGTTGTTTTCAAATTGCAGAACGTGGGTTTATCCGTGAAGGTTATTTTGCAGATTTAGTATTGGTAGACAGGAACAACACAACTACAGCAAAAAAAGAAAATATTTTATACAAATGTGGATGGAGTCCACTCGAAGGATTTCAATTCCCAGCAACTATAGAAAAAACATTTGTAAACGGCTACCCGGTTTATGAAAACGGAAAGGTTGATGCATCATATAGAGGCATGCGGTTAAAGTTCAACAGAGATTAAGATGCGGGTAGATAAAACTACACTATACGACCTTGCTGTTTTTCATAAAGAAGATGAAAACTCACTTTTCTCGAAAATCGATCACACCAGAACTGCGGAAGGAAGATCCGCTTTGTATCAACTCTTTTCTACTCCTTTTGACAACATCAAGGAGATACACGAAACCCAAGAAATCTTACACCTGTTCGAAGAAAAAATTCATCAGTGGCCATCTCGTATCACCAATGGCACTTTGCTGATTATTGAAAAGTTTTTAGATGAAAATCCAGATGCCATTCCTAGACATCCGGATTTTATTAGGGCATTGGCTTATAAACTATTTCATCAATCGGATTACGCAATGATTCACTTCTCAATGAAGCAATTATATGAATTTATAAAGGGGTTTGATGAAATCATTTTTTTCTTCGCCAAACAAATTTTACCCTCCAAGCTTTCCATACTGTTGCAGCAAGCAGAACGAATAATCAACGACCGGAGATTAATCAACTTTAAAGCACATCCATCGTTTACATCGCTAAGCAGAGCCGACATGCTTTCCTATGGAAGTTTGTTTCATGTAGACATGATCGCCGACGTGAGAAAGTTAATTTCAATTTATGGACAGCTTGACGCCTGGTATGCAATGGCATTCGCAAATTATTCATTGAAACTTTCAGCCCCTGTATTTAAAGATCAACAAGAGCCTGAAATCAATGCTATCGGTTTGAGGCATATCATGCTAGCAGAGCCTATAGCCTATGATTTAATCATGGATAAAAATGCCAACTTTATTTTTCTAACTGGAGCCAATATGGCTGGAAAAAGTACGTTGATCAAAGCCATAGGCCTTTCAGTGTATATGGCGCATTTAGGAATGGGCGTTCCAGCGCATTCCATGCAACTCACTTTATTTGACGGAATCCTCACCAACATCAATGTTGAAGACAATTTAGTAAAAGGAGAAAGTTATTTTTTCAATGAAGTAAAACGCATCAGAGAAACAATTGTCAAGATTACAAATGGCAAGAGATGGCTGGTCTTAATTGATGAAATTTTTAAAGGGACCAATATACAAGATGCAATGAAGTGCTCTTTGGCAGTAATAAAAGGATTGGTGAAAATGGAAAACGGACTTTTCATATTGTCTACACATTTATATGAAATTGGAGAAGAATTAAAAGCATTGCCATCCATTAGTTTCAAGTACTTTGAAACCAAGCTCATCGACAATGAACTTTTCTTCAGCTATCAGCTTAAAGATGGAGTTAGTCAGGATAGAATGGGCTACCTGATTCTACAAAAAGAAGGTGTAACTGCTTTACTCGACCAAATCGGCAACAAGCCATCGAGCACTGTATAATCAACAAAAAATCAGGAGAATTTTACACCCTCAAATTGTTTCTAATCACATTTGAGTTGCTATATGCTAAGCGAACTTTACTGCATGTTTGTAAAAACCTTTGGCAGTGCAGTATATGGCGTTGAAGCCATCACCATAACAATAGAAGTCAATTGGACAGCCCAAGGCAAAGAATATTGTATTGTTGGGCTACCTGATTCTGCAATTAAAGAAAGCATGCAACGCATTGAGAGTTCAATTAAAACAAATGGACTGGAAATGCCTCGCACAAGAATTGTTGTCAATCTTGCCCCTGCAGACATCAGAAAAGGTGGTACAGCATTTGATCTGCCAATTGCAATAGGCATACTCGCCGCCTCAGAACAAATTCAATTGTCAGAAAAATTTGATGGATTTATCATGATGGGAGAACTCAGTCTTGACGGAGAACTTCGCCCAATCAAAGGAGCCTTACCTATTGCTATTCAGGCCAGAAAAGAAGGATTTAAAGGTATTATTTTACCAGAGGCCAATAGCAAGGAAGCCGCAATGGTTAATGGTATCAATGTCTATGGCATGCAATCGATTAAAGAAGTGATTGCATTTATTGAAACAGACGGAGTGAACAGTTTACCCGTGAGCATCAATATTCAAAAAGAATTTCATGATGCTCAGGTGCATTTTGATTATGACTTTGCTGAAGTAAAGGGACAAGAAAATATAAAACGTGCATTGGAAATCGCGGCAGCGGGCGGACATAATGTAATTCTCATTGGTCCGCCCGGTGCCGGGAAAACCATGCTGGCAAAGCGTTTGCCATCTATTCTACCTCCACTCTCATTAGAGGAAGCATTGGAAAGCACAAAAATTCACAGTGTAGCAGGAAAATTGCCAGAGCATTCAACACTTATTACCAAAAGGCCATTTAGAAATCCTCATCACACCATTAGTGATGTAGCGTTGGTCGGCGGTGGATCTACTCCACAGCCAGGTGAAATATCATTGTCACACAATGGAGTTTTATTTTTAGATGAACTGCCAGAGTTTAAGAGGACGGTCCTTGAAGTGATGCGTCAACCAATGGAAGAAAGGAAAGTGACGATTTCAAGAGCAAAACTTGCCATAGATTTTCCTGCATCATTTATGCTTGTAGCTTCCATGAACCCCTGCCCCTGTGGTTTTTACAATCACCCTGAAAAACAATGTACATGTCAGCCTGGAGTAGTCGGCAAATACCTGAACAGGATATCAGGACCCCTTCTTGATAGGATAGACCTGCATGTAGAAGTAACACCTGTTGCATTTCATGAATTGTCTTCACAACAAAATAGTGAGTATTCAAATAGCATCAGAGAGAGGGTAATCAAAGCAAGGTGTATTCAATCTGAACGCTTTAAAAGCAGTCATGGCTTGTATGCCAATGCACAAATGGGAACCTCTGATGTAAAAAAGATCTGTACATTAAATGAAGGGAGTCAGCAACTTCTCAAACAAGCCATGGAGCGATTGAATTTATCGGCACGAGCATACGACAGAATCATAAAAGTTTCCAGGACGATTGCCGACTTAGATAACAGCGAAACAATCAAAACAGAACATATAGCAGAGGCCATTCAATATAGGAACCTCGACAGAGAAGGTTGGGGCAGTTAGGACAATGTGTCGTGAACTGTCGGGGTTTCCTCTTTTTTCTCTTTTGCCTCAGGGAAAAAACGATTCTGGAAAAGAATCAATGTAAAAACACCGCCTGAAATAGCTGTATCAGCAATATTGAATACAGGTCTAAAAAACTCAAAACTTTCACCACCCCAAATAGGGAACCATTCAGGGAAACGACCATTTTCAATGATTGGGAAATAGAGCATATCAACTACCCTGCCATGTAAAAAACCTTCATACCCAACCTTGAACCCTTCCTCCCAAAACCCTTTGGCAAGATTCTGAGCATATACATCACTGAACTCAAACACCATTCCATAAAAAAGACTATCAATTAAGTTTCCAATTGCGCCAGCATAAATGAAGGTTACACAGATGATGTATCCTTTATGGAATTGTTTTTTAATAATCGATAATAAATAAAATGTACCCACAATCACAGCAACCAACCTAAATGTAGTCAGCGCAATTTTACCCCATGAACCTCCCAATTTCCAACCATAGGCCATTCCTTCATTCTCAACAAAATGTAGCCTGAACCAGGGCAGGGACTCGAACAACACCGTTTCTTGTCCCATATAATAATTGGTCTTGATGTATATCTTCAACACCTGATCAACAAGCAAAATTAAAAAGGCAAGTAAAAAAACCTGTGTCTTCTTCACAATCTTGATTTTTGCAAATATACTGATAACCAAAGTAGTTCACGAAACTAACGCCTATCCTAAATAAACACGAGGTACACGCTGTGTAATTCCTGTCATTATTTCATATGGAATGGTACCCGCCTGTTTTGCCATCTGCACAATAGATTTTTCTGGACCAAAGATCAATACTTCATCATAGCGTGAAATTTCCGGAAAATCGGTAATGTCAATCATGGTCATATCCATACATACATTCCCCACAGTTGGAACCAGGTTGCCATTGATCATCACGGTTCCCTTTCCATTTCCCAATACCCTGGGATATCCGTCTGCATAGCCGATTCTGATGGTAGCAATTAATGAATCACGACTCAATATCGCCTTCCTTCCATATCCAACACTTTCTCCATTTTTGACCTTCCTTATCTGAGCGATGGTTGTTTTCAATGCAACAGCCTCGACCAGGGTTGAATGGATGTTTCCAGGATCAACTCCATATAATCCTATACCCAACCTCACCATATCCAATTGAGCTTCAGGATGACGCCTTATGGCAGAACTGTTTGCAGCATGACGAAGAAAACCATATCCCAATTGTTGTTCCAAAATTGAACAGAGTCGTTTGAATAAAGAAAGCTGATTTCTGGTGAATTCATCCTGCGCAGCATCTTCCGATGCTACAAAATGAGTGAATACCGTTTTCACATGAATCAATTGCTGAAGGTTGGCATGTTGAAAGAAATCCAACAAATCAGTTTCTTCAAAACCTAATCTGTGCATTCCTGTATCCAATTTTAAATGAACAGGATAATGTGTTATTGCTTCTCGAGACAAAAACTCTATAAAAGCTTTAGTGCTGCTGTTTGAATATAACTCTGGCTCTAAATTATAGGACACAATTGAAGAAAAAGATTCCTCTTCGGTATTCATGACCATAATTGGTGTCCTGATACCAGCCCTTCTCAATTCAACACCTTCATCAGCATATGCAACAGCAATATAATCGACATGACTGTATTGAAGCAGATTCGCAATCTCAAAACTTCCTGCACCATAAGAAAAAGCTTTTACCATTACCATTAATTTGGTTTTAGGTTTCAAGCTTGATTTATACTGATGTAAATTTTGTGCAATCGCTGATAAATCGACTTCCAACCTGGTTCGGTGTTTTTTGTTTTCAAGTAAATCTCCAACCCTTTCAAACTGGAAATACCTTGCCCCTTTTATCAGAATCAACTCATCTCTGAATGCAGATACATGAAGATTCCTCAGCAACTCGTCTGTATCTTTGAAAAAATAAGAATCAATCGCAAGTTCTGAAAAGAAATGACCATACTGCTGTATAGCAGAGCCGACTGCATAAAGTTTCGCGACTCTTTTCGAATGTAAATAAGATGCAACATGTGCATATACCTTTTCTGCATCCTTATTGATTCCTGAAATATCAGATAAAATGACTGTTCTTTTCCAAGAAGGATTTTGAAGTCCCATAAAATCAAGAGCACTCAGTAATCCACTCAAATCCGCATTGTAACTGTCATTGATGATTCTTGAACCCAATTGACCATCTACCATTTCAAGCCGCATAGACAATGGTGGTAAATCCTGCATATCACTTAAAACATCATTCGCTACTCCCAAATACGAAGAGACTGCAAAACAATGCATTGCGTTTTCAATAGCAGCTTCATCAATAAATGGAATTGTAAATGATAGTTCCACAGATGAAATCCGAAGAAACAAAGTTGAGTATCCCTCTTGCTTTTCAACTTTAGTTAAAACTAAATCTGCTTCAGTGGAGTAACGCGACCAGCAAAAAACAGTTTTAATCTTCCCCTCTTTCAACCTCTCCTTAATCTGATTTTCAATCAAAACATGATCTTTACAATAAATCAAGACCTCCGTTTCGTTGAACAAAGAAAGCTTTTCTTTTAATTTCTCCTCAATGGAAACAAATCCATCACTATGCGCCTCACCAATATTTGTAATCAACCCAATAGTTGGCCTTATGATTTTTTGTAATGCCGACATTTCACCAGGCCGGGAAATGCCTGCCTCAAAAATTCCTAAATCATGCTCTGCACCCATTCCCCAAATGCTCAATGGAACACCCAACTGTGAATTGTAACTTCTGGGGCTCCTCACAATTTGAAATTTATGATGCAACAAATGATTGAGCCATTCCTTTACAATAGTCTTCCCGTTGCTTCCAGTAATTCCAATTACAGGACATTCAAATTTTTTGCGATGAGCCGTGGCAAACGACTGAAGTGCTTGAGTAACATCAGGTACTTTAAAAAAACAGGCTTCTGGAAAATGGGATATTTCAGGCAGCTGAGTAACTACAAAACTTCTTACACCTGCCTGATACAGCTCATCAATAAATGTATGCCCATCGCCAGTAGCTGTTTTAATTGCAAAAAATAAAGTTGAGGAAGGAAAGACTAACTTCCTGCTATCAATGAGTAAATAATTGATTGCTATATCTCCTGAATAACCGTGGTGACTTCCACCGATCAGACTGGTAATATGTTCAGAGGAATAAAGCTCCATTTTCTATTCTTGGTGATGAGGCTTTGCTCTTGGATACTTGATGGAATATAACACAGAACCTACCAAACAAGCTATAATCACGCCCAGTGAAATGAAGATATTAATGTGAATTCCAAAATACTCTATCAACATTTTTATGCCAATAAAAATGAGTACGATCGCAATACCTTGCTGCAAGTAATCAAATTTGTCCACAGCCCCTTTTAACAAAAAGAAAAGAGATCTTAACCCAAGGACAGCAAAAATATTCGACGAATAAATAACAAGAATATCATCTGGGGTGAATGCTGCATTTGCTTTTTCCCTAACCAATGAAACAACAGTCGGAATTGAATCCAACGCGAATGCCACATCCACTGCAGCCAGCATCAATACCACAACCGATAATGTTGTGAAATAAACCTTGCCATGAAGATTGAGTAAATATCTACCATTAGGCTCCACAAGTGTAACCCTAAAGAACTTATTGATGACTTTATAAATTTTGGTTTCACCAGGATCAAACTCTGCCTCATCCTTTTTAAAGAAAAGCTGGTAACCTGTATAAAGCAAAAAGAATCCAAAAACATATAAAATCCAATGGAATCGATTGATCAATTCAATACCCAAGGCAATGAAAATGATTCTGAATACAATTGCAAGCAGAATACCGATGAGTAAGGCCCTTCCTGCATCGTTGGCATTTACTTTAAAATATGTGAATATCAATATGAATACAAAGATATTGTCAATGCTGAGCGACCACTCCATTAGATAGGCTGTAAAAAATTTAGTGGCAACTATAGGGGTTTTTTCAAACCATAGAAAAATACAAAACGCTACGGATAGTCCAACCCAGAAAAGGGTTTGATAAAGCGCCTTCTTCATACTCACTGCTGTATTTTTCTTGCTCATTAGTCCCAAATCGAGTACCAAAGCAACAACAAGAACCAAGCCAAATGTGAGATAAGTAATTTGATCGACAGTCATTCTACACCAATTGTTTCAACAAAGATAATCATTAGTTCTCCGCTTATGACAAGTTGGAATAAGCATATTTCCTTTTTCTAAGCAATGCATTGATGAAATAAAAGCAACCCAATAAACAGAGAGGAATGGTCATATTCAATATCTGCCAGAAAAACTTATCGTTTTCCATTTTAGCCTTATCAATTAAACGCAATTGGAATATTTTTGACCTCGCAGCAATAATATCTTGTCCGCCAGTAAGGTAAAACAAAACATTACTGATGAAGTCACGGTTCGCAAATGGTTGTCTCGTATAATTGTTCATCCCCATAGCCAATGGTCCTTCTTGCTCACTGACTGGATTCAAGAGTATATCACCATCTGATATCACCACCATGTTGTTGGGCGATTTTGTTTCAGCTAAATAAGGTGAACCCATAAGCGACAACCCTTCCATTTCTTCTTTAGAAATTCGGTTGTTGAAAGCCGACCCAAATTGACCTTCAAGCAAAACAGCTACAGGAATCTCTTTTTTATTGAACAGCTGCAAATCTTGTTCAGTTCTGATACTCCTCCACTCCACGAGAGCAGGCGTTTGCAGACTTCTTGCATAACTTGAGCTTGTAAGGAGAATATCTTTTTTAATCGCTGGCGTGGAGATGGTGTCAATGGACTGCGGAAATGAAGAGCTGATGAAATCTAAATTTTTTGCAATAGGGTGCCCACTGGTGTTCCTTAATAATGGAGCATACGGCCATGGCAACAATTCAATTTGAGGCTGTCCGCCCATATTGCCAACTACTGAAGGTACTTTATCACTTTCCAAATCTTGTACCAAATCCCTGTTGATGCGAACCCCGTATTTAAACAATTGTTCATCCAATTCCAATCCTTGATCAAAAGCAACAAAGGAGCCGCTACTGCGCTGAAGACTATCCATACTTGCATAGAGTTGATCAATTGCCCAGATGATTTTCCCGCCATGCATTACATATTGATCAATCTTAAGACGTTGCTCTCTTGAAAAAGGGATACTAGGCTTTGCAATCACAATCGCTTTGAAATCTTGTGGGATTGCAGCTACTGAATCAATTGGCAGCATCTTGAAATAGTAATCTTTCCTCATCACATTTTCAATAAGGTCGTAAACGCTCAAATCCAAGGGCTGCCCATTTCCAGCTAAATAACCAACCAATGGTGGGGCATCACGTTTCAATAACATAATAGCCTTTGCAATTTTAAATTCCATTAAAGCTTCAGCATTGTTGAGGGATTCCAATCCATTCAAATTACTTTGTCCCTCTAAAAAATCAATTCCAACCTGTCCCTTTTCTCCACTTAAAATAGCCCCAGGAAACACAAGCGTCTCCTCAGTCTTTTCACCATCTTTTTGCTGTGCTTTTACATTGGTTGCATTAATACCCATTAATTGCAGAGAATCAAATAGCATCGCTTTCGCCGTATCATTGAGACCAGCACCGGGACGTTCAAATTCAACTACAAAATTTCCTTTACTCATCGACCTGAATGCACTCGAGATATCTTCTGCACGATCAGCTAATTTTTTAAACCCAGCAGGCAAATCACCATCCATATAAACAGTGAGCTTCATGGGTTGATCAAGTGAATTGACCAAAATCTCCGTAGAAGTGGACAAAGTATATCTTTTCTCAGCAGTTAAATCAATTCCTGTATGAAAAAAAACAGACAGCACATTGATCAATACCAAAACCAGTATCCATCCCAAGAATTGAAATGATTTTAAATTCCTCATGGCTTATGATTTTTGATTCTCAAACTGGTAAGCTTCAAAAACAAAACAATCACAGTGATAAAGTAGACAACATCTCTTGTATCAATATACCCCTTGCTGATATTCTGATAATGATGTTCTATCCCTAAAAGCGACAAATAATATCCAGCTCCGGTTGATAAGGCATCAATTGTAGCCAAAGAAGAAAATACACTGAAGACCACATAACAAATCAATACACTAGACATGAATGCTGTAATGGCATTTTTTTGTAAACTACTGGTATAGATGCCAATTGCAGCATAAACAGCACACAAAAAAAATAAACCAATATAAGAACCAAGTATGCCGCCTGTATCAATTCCTTCAGTCGACAACTGCACTAATGAATAAACATAAACCAACGTGAGCAACAAAGCAATCAAAACCACAAGTAAACAAGCAAAAAATTTACCCCAAACCAAATCACTCACTTTCAATGGTGCTGTACGCAAAACCTCAAATGTACCTGCTTTGTATTCTTCACTAAAGCTTTTCATGGTAATACCAGGAATCAGGATCAACATGACATAAGGAGCACTGGAAAAAAAAGAATCCATGGTCGCATAACCAAGATCCAAAATACCTGATTCCGGAAGCACAAATAAAACCAACCCTGTAAGCAACAAGAATACAGCAATCGTCATATAGCCCAAAAGACCACTAAAATATTGCCTCAATTCCTTTTTGACAACAGCAAACATAATTAAGCAAGATTAAATAGAGTCGTGAAAATAACTTAAAAATCACGATGGAAAAACCTTTTCAACAAAAAGCAGTGTTAATAAGTTGCATTCATGTGGAGAATGAAATCAGTGTTGTGCAAGCAGCTATTCATAATGAGTATAAACTGCATCCTGGTCAGCCTATCAGTTTGGTCGCAAAAAAAATGGGATGGTGGTGGCGGAGATAGCCTCTGGAGCAATCCTTTCAATTGGTCTCCTGATGGTGTTCCTGCTGCTGCTGAATTAGTTTACCTCGACAATGAATGGGTTACAACTGATTATGCAGTTGTAATGCCAGGTGGAATGACAACAACAATTATCCACTCACTTCAGCTGCAACCAGGAGTTTCAAAACAAATCAGACTAACCCTTCCAATTTCAAATACGGCTTCCCCAGGTTTGAACCTGTCTTCAATTGATACAGCTCTTTATATCGGACATGGTGGGGTATTTATTAACGCATCCGGTGCTCCTGCTGGAAATGCAATTGTTTTGACTGGAAAAATAAAAATTGAAAATGGTGGGAAGTATATTCACCAAACTACAAGAGGCAACGCTTTGCTCGTATCCAGTTTAGCGATAGCCACTGAAAACAGAAATGGTATTTTCGAATTCAATGTACCCGGCAATAGTGCATATACTATTTCTGGATCTGGAAGAAACTTTGGAACGCTCATATTCAGCGGACAAACAAGTTCAAGGAAAACCTATACTTCAAGCGGAAGTAATAAACTGAGCATAGAAGGTGACTTAATCATAAATGAGCAAGCCGGATTTACATCAAGTATAACCAACAACATTAGCCTAGGAGGCAATCTCATTATCAAAGGAAGATTGTACATCAATCCAGTGTCACAAGATACTTCAGGACGATGCCTGGAAATGAATGGCACCCATCAAGAAATTGAGGTGACGGGCCAATTCAATCAAGGTATTCACTTTAGAAAATGGATAATCAATTGCGGTCACACTGTTCTCAAATCAAACATTTCTATAGACCAAAGCAGCGGGATAATGCAAATTAAAGCTGGGTCTCAAGTCGACTTAAAACATCATTCAATTAAAGGTATGGGCACATTTATTGCTGAAACCAATACAAGCTTTGCATGTTCTGGACAGATTATCATAAGTGATGACAGTGTGAGCAATATATCTACACAACAAATTAGCATTCACCCTAACGCTCGATTCACCTTTTATGGTTCAAGTCCTCAAACTACAGGAGCACGATTTCCCTTAACAATCAACACACTGATATTGAACAAACCCAATGCAAAACTCAACCTTACACAATCGCTCATCATAAACGACTCGCTACTTCTCATTAAAGGGATCATCAGCCTGACAGATACTTCTTCTATTGATATCCGTAATTTCTGTAATAGCGGAAACGACAGCAGCTTCATTGAAGGTCAAATCATACAAAGCAATAACCAACTTCAATTAAACTTTCCTTTAGGCATAGACAACAGGTTCTTACCAGCCATCATTTCAAGAACATCAGTTACAGCAACGGCTTATGCGATGAAAATCAAAAGAATTGAATCAGACACATCCCTGAACCAAAACATTGGAGCAATCGAAAAGATAATGAGCCCCTACTATTGGGCATTATCAAAAATAAATTCAAATCAGTATGATTTTGCTGAAGAAAAATTAGAACTAATCAAAAACAATGCAGATTCTACCCACTCAATCAATTGTATTGCAATATTAGATAGTATCAATAAATATTGGAGGCTGGCTTCAAACCTTAATTTCCAGACTGCTCAAACAAAACTATCCACCAATATGAATCCATTGGTTTCTGGTAGCTACACCCTTGCAAAAGCCCAATATGCAATACTTCCACTGTCAACAATTTTTCTTGAAAAACAATCAACAAAAAATGGATTGCTCCTGAAATGGAATGTGAACGACGACGAAAACGCAGAATACTATTTTATTGAGCAAAGTGAAAATGGAAATATTTTTTCTTCAACTGATTCATTGAAATCAATAAAAAATAAAGGAAAGAGTTGGTATTCAAAAAGACTAGGATCACAAGTAAACAAAGGACTATTCTTAAGGATTAGAGGAATTGATCAAGACAGGAATTCACATTATTCAAATATCGTTTTTGTGAAGACGCTTCATGCTGCTGATGTTTTGTTTCCTAACCCATCTAAAAACAAGCTGTATTTGAAAACAGAAGATCATATCATTCAGATGTATTTCATATTACAAAATGGAATGACAATTTTTGCTGATTTTGAAAAAAATGGCACTCTTTTTCAGATAGCAATCAATCGTTTAGCGAGTGGAAATTATTTCCTGATTGTTCAATTTGCCAATAGACGCAAAGTATTTCAGTTTACAAAACAGTGAGTTAAACAGAGAAACTTTCACCACAGGCACAAGTGCGATTGGCATTGGGATTCATAAAATGAAACCCTTTACCATCTAAGCCATCAGTATAATCTAAGGTAGTATTAAAGAGATAAAGTATACTTTTCCTGTCAGTAACCAGCTTAACCCCTTTATCTTCAAAGACCTGATCTCCAGTTTTGATTTCATTATCAAAATCCATTTTATAAGTGAGCCCTGAGCATCCACCACTTACCACACTAACACGAACAAAATGGTCGCTTCCTCTACCTTCTTCTAAAAGCAATTGTTCTACACGAGATTTAGCCTTATCACTGATGTAGATGCCGGACATTAATGTTGCTGTTTCCATACTGCTCAATTTCAAAAGCAAAGTTAAGCATTCTCTGAAAACCAATGTTTTTAAGAAGGGTAACCAGTTTTAGTAATTCCATTGTACATTTATACAACAGATTTACACGATGCATAAAATTGAGCATGTAGCCATAGCAGTTAAATCACTTGAACAAGCTATTCCCCTTTATGAAAGACTATTGGGTACCCCCTGCTACAAAAAGGAGGAGGTAGTTTCAGAAAATGTGAATACTGCGTTTTTCCAGACTGGCGAAAGTAAAATTGAACTGCTGGAAAGCACCGATGAGAATGGGGTCATCAATCGTTTTATTGAAAAAAAAGGCGAGGGAATTCACCATATTGCATTTGCTGTAGAGGACATCAGCATAGAAATAGACAGATTAAAAAAAGAAGGATTTGAATTTATCAGTGAGACGCCCAAATTGGGTGCTGATCAAAAGTTGATCTGCTTTTTACACCCCAAAACTACCAACGGAGTATTGATAGAGCTTTGTCAGGATGCCCCCTCTGTTTTTAAGAAAGATTAAGTTTTTCTACTGCTTGTTGTGCTGCAATTTGTCCCGCGTCTTTTTTATTAAACGCCCTTCCTTCAGCAATTACTTCGCCGTCCACCACGGCACCAACAGTAAACAACCTGCGTCCATTTTCCATTTTCTCTTCCAGCGTTTCAAACTCCAACAGTTTC
>Ga0078894_10001087_pt1 | contig 19933 bp, 11 predicted proteins | sample LauGreSu1BDMLBSD_2_FD_67506 | JGI IMG/M metagenome (GOLD analysis project Ga0078894, IMG submission 67506) | Freshwater lake microbial communities from Lake Michigan, USA - Su13.BD.MLB.SD (version 4) (version 4) | ecosystem: Environmental > Aquatic > Freshwater > Lake | place: Lake Michigan... | reverse complement strand
GAGCCTGAATTACCTCCAGTAATATCATTGGTCGTGATAAATGAAACAACCACATCGCCAATTTTTTTATCTGCATAAGGACCGTAATCTTTTGCTTTGTATAAATCTAAAAATTTGCTTGGCAAATCAAATTCATAATCACCTTTCACATACTTAGACGCAACACCACTTAACGTGCAATAAAAATCATACTTAACAGCATCTTTTGGATTGTAACTTTTAATATTACCATAGGAAACGCGCATGGTAAAATTAGCATCAGGATAAGTGCTATTCATTTTTGTTGGATTCATTTCAAATAAACCTTTCAAATACAAACGACCTAAATCAGAAGTTTTATTCATAAATGCCGCGTATTTAGGCGTTACTGTAGATGAATAATTTACGATAAATGATTTGGCAGCTTTAAATGCTGGATCATTTTTTAATGCTTCTATACTTGGCTTATCTGTAAACGCTTTCCACTTGGTATCATCAAAAGCCATGGTGTTTGCAAATACATCGGCTGCAAATAATTTGTATGGATTTTGATCAATATCATTATAGTTTTTAAATAAATCTTCGTAAAAGCCTTTAGGATGCTGGCTTTTATCAACATCACCATAAAACATAGCAACTGCTGAAGCTAAAATACTTTGGTCACTTTTTTTATTTTCATCCACTAAGAATGCTTTTCTTGATTTAGTTGCAGCTTCCACTGCTTTACTAATATCATCTGCTTTTACATTCGGATTAGACAACATAGCTTCAACACTTAGCCAACTACTTGCATAAGCCATTAACGGGCTACCCATAATTCCTTCATTAATATATTGACGATGCTTTGCATACGGCGTCCAGCTTGCATAGCTTGATGCGTAATCATTAAAAATATTTTCATAAGCAGGCTTGCCCTTAGCCCAATCATTAAAACTTGCTTCCACTTTTTGTTTTTGGCCGTAGGTGTCAAACTTTAATAATTGCTTTGTTTCACCATCAAAAAATTTCCAGTAGTTAGCAATGCTCGCGTAATTACTTGCTAATTGTAATTTGACTGCTGCACTTTTTTTCATTTCAGCAAACATAAATTTTAAACGCATGTCACGCAATTTCACTAAGGTTGGACTGGTGATGTCTGTCGCTAATTTTACACCGAAAGAAGTTTCATATCTATTGGTGCCACCTGGATAACCATAAATCATACTATAGTCACCATCTTTAAATCCTTTGATGCTCACCGGTAAATAATATTTAGGCTTGAAGGGAACATTATCCGCACTGTACTTGGCAGGCTTTCCTTCCTTATTCATATAAACACGAAAAACTGAAAAATCGCCCGTGTGTCTAGGCCATTCCCAGTTATCCGTATCTCCACCAAATTTTCCAATACTTTCAGGTGGATTGCCCACTAAACGAATATCCTTATATACATCATAAACAAATAAAAAGAACTGATTGCCTTTAAACATGCTCGCTACGACCGCGTCCTTATATTCATCACTACCAACAACATCCTTAATGATCTCACCCATTACTTTGGCATATTTTTGCGCGCGCTCAGCACCTTGTGATTCCCCTAAAGCTGCCAATACCTTAGTAGATACATCTTCAATTCTATTTAAAAATTTAACGGAGAGATTACTTGAAATTTCTTTGGATTTATCACTCGCCCAAAAACCATCTTGTAAATAATTATTTTGAGTAGAACTAGCAGCTGCAATCGCACTATAACCACAATGATGATTGGTAAAAATTAATCCTTGATCAGATACAATTTCACCGGTACAGCCACCGCCAAAAATAATAATCGCATCCTTGATGCTTGACTTATTGATACTATATAATTGTTCAGGTTTTAACTTTAAGCCACGTTTAACCATATCATTATACACTTGTTGCCCTAATAACATTGGCAACCACATGCCTTCATCAGCATAACTGCGAAATAAGGTAAGCACAAGTGCTAGGGAAATAAAAATCTTTTTCATAATTGATTGTATTATAGTAGCAATTTAAATAAAATAATTAGGTTGGGGTATGATATTGATTAAAATTTCGCTCTACTTACATGTAATAAACTATTGGGGTATAAAGCTAAACATCCATTTCACTGGATTTTGCCAGTCTTTTGCTTTAAAACTTGCAACAGGACTTTTGATGAGTACATAATTCCAGCCTGCTTTTAAAAGTATTTTTGTTGGTGGTCTTATTTCATAATTCTCATCTATTAAAGAAATTTCTGAGTTGCCCTTTTGTCCGGCCCTAGCCCAAATTGGAGGGGCAATGATTTTATTATTTACCCAGATTTTACTGTTTCTTTCATCCCATTCATTTAATGGGGGGCTATCTGTTGCGGTTGAACGAGACAAATTATCAAACCCAATCCAAAAGTTTTTCGTTTCGGCTTTTTCACTCCAAATTTTAGTTACTGCATAATAAGTTACACTATCATTTTGGTTTGATAAATGTGATTTAATCATTGGGTCCCAAAAATGTCTCAACCAAATTGTTCCGCCATAAACTTTTAAATTATTTATTTTTTGAATAGAATCTAGCTGCTCGATTTTTTCAATATTAAATAGCTTACTTGTATTTCCATTATTATCAAAAGGACCAACTAAAGTCCATTCAATATCGCTTTGTTTAAAATAGGGAAAGGATAGTTTGTTAAAATATTTTTCTTTATGAATTAATAATCGAGCTTCAAAATTTTTAAAAGCTGTATGCTTTTCTGATCCAGGAATACCAATATCAGTTGCATAATTTTCCCAACCGCCCCCTGACCAACCTCTTTCAGAGAATGTTAATAAAACAGGATACACCGCATTCATATTAATTAAATCAGCTTCTTTGGTAACATTACGATCAGGCCAATTACAAAGGGTTGCACCTAATTTAAAATCATCACCACTAATTGTATCACAAATTTTATGGTTGAATGTGGCCACCACTCCATCAATTGGATCAAAATGATTAAGATATAGATGTCTAGAATCCACTGAAGGATATTTTGTTTTTGGTTTTGTTCCTCCATTCCACATTTGTAAAGTAGTGCCTTCTGGCAAAACGCCACCCGGATTCCAAGCAATGACTTTTTTATTTTTAGATAATAGTAATTTTGTCATTTGGGGTAAAAAATCATGATTTGAAATTTTAACCTCATCTCCGCCGATATGAATAATTGGCACATTTAACTCATCGCAAATCTCAGTGAGTATATTCTTGCAGATTGCCATTCCTTTTTCACTTTGCATATCAACGCCCATGGCCCTTTTAAATGCAGCACTATGTCCAGGCATATCAATTTCCGGAATGAGGGTAATATATCTTTCATTACAATAATTAATTAAATCTTTCATTTCCTCCAGAGAATAATATTTTCCTGGATTACGAAGCATGTATTTAGCATCTGTGAGCTGTGGATATTTTTTTGATTGTAGGCGCCAGGCAATATCTTCAGTTAGATGAAAATGAAATATGTTCAATTTGTATGCGGCCATCACATCAATTTGCTGTTTTATTTGGCTGATAGATTGATAATTCCTGCCAACATCAATCATAAACCCACGCCATGGAAAAGCTGGGGAATCATCTATTTCGCACCCGCTAATCATAATACCTTCCGAAAGTTGTTTAAAGGTTTGAAGTGCATTATATAAGCCATGTGAAGTCGCTGTTTCAATCTTTATTACACTTGCTGATACCGTTAAGCTGTATGATTCTTCCTTATTGTTTTTGGGCGAACTATCTTTCATCCACAATTCAATCGCTTTTTCTCCTGGATAAAGTTTTGCTTTAATTGGTACTGAAATATTTTTTGATGCTAAAAATTTTTGGAGGTTTCGTGCTTCCTTTTGAAATAAAGGATTACTAACATAAATTGCTGTGTAATTTTTCAGCGAATACTTTTCCTTATTCCAATTTATTTTTTTAGGATATGGGAGAAGCGCAGGCAAATCATATTCTTTGTCATAAATAGTTTCTTTCCATTCTATAACATCAGTTATACTATTTCCAAGAAAATTTTTATCCTTTTTTATTTGAGTGTCTGCGTGAAAATTTGAAACACTTTGATGATAGGAGGTGGAAAATAATGAATCAGTATTAAAAGGTTGACGAAGCAGTGACGGCGCCCCCTTTGCTACAAAAAGCAGAAGGCAACAACAAAATACATTTAAAGTTTTTTTCATTCTTAAGTTGTTTTTTTTATTATAAGTCCGGTAAAGAAAATGCTACATAGCTATCGCCTCTTACACCGCCCTTCCATTTAGAACCACCGCAAGCAATAACAACATACTGTTTGCCTTTTATAGAATAAATGGCTGGTGTAGCGACGCCGGGAGCTGGGAGCTGAGTTTCAAATAATAATTTTCCTGTTCTTTTATTATACGCCCTAAATTTACCATCCGCTGTAGCGCCAATAAACAATAAGCCACCTGCTGTTACAACAGAACCCCCATAATTTTCTCTGCCAGTTGTTGGGATTCCTTTCTTTTTAAGTTCTTCAAATTCTCCAAATGGTATTTTCCAAATATATTCTCCTGTGTTTAAATTAATAGCATTTAATGTTCCCCAAGGTGGTTTTATTGCAGGATAGCCTTCTTTTGTTAAAAATTTATTATATCCAGTAAAATCATACAATGACCTTGGGGGGCCGTCTTGATTTTGTTTACTACCTGTATAAGTTTTTTTCTGTTCGTCCTTAAGATTTAAAATAAAAGAAGCTAAAGCATCTTTTTCTGCTTTGCTCAAGTTATTAAATCCGGGCATCCTTCTTTTTCCAGAGGAAAGCAGTTCGTTGAATTGAGTTACATTGTATTTCTTGTCCATACCAATAATTGCAGGATAGTTCCCACTACCTTGTCGTTCCGTTCCATGGCATGACATACAAAAACGTGTATATATGACGCCTCCTGCTTCCAAATTAGTCATCATTTTTTCCTTCGTTTGTTTACTACTTTCAACCATTGTAAGTACCCATGCCATTTCACTTGCGTTCACATATAGTATATTGGTTTGGGGATCCACCGTTGGTCCGCCCCATTCGCCACCACCATCATAACCTGGAAAAACAATAGTTCCTTGGATAGAAGGAGGAGTGAAAATGGAGCCAGCACGAGAAGCATGAAAAATTCTTTTAATTGCTGCGTAAGAGGAATCACTTGTAGTTAACTTATTTAAATCATTTTCAGTTAAGGTATGCCGCGCAAATGGTTTAGGCAATACGGGAAAGGGTTGTGTTGGCCACAATTTTTCTTTTTCTAAGCTGGTATTAGTCTGCACTGCTCTTTCTTCAATAGGAAAAAGTGGCGCACCCGTTTCTCTTTCAAAAACAAAAACAAGTCCCGTTTTAGTTGTTTGTGCAACAGCATCTATTTTTTTTCCATTACGATTAATGGTTACCAATGCAGGTGCTGTGGGTATATCCATATCCCATACATCATGATGAACCGTTTGAAAATGCCAAATTAACTTACCTGTTTCTGCATTTAAAGCAAGCAGGCAATTTCCGTACAATCCTTTTCCCAATCTTTGACCTCCATAAAAATCATTGGTTGGGTTTCCTGTAGGCGCAAATAAAATACCTCTTTTCTCATCCAAGCTAAACCCTGCCCAGCTATTGGTTGAACCAAAGTATTTATAAGCTGCGGTATCTTCCCAAGTTTCATATCCAGGCTCTCCGGGAAATGGAATAGTATGAAAAACCCATTTTTGTTGTCCCGTTTTTACATCAAAGGCCCTAATATCTCCAGGGGTATTATCTCCAACCAAGCCGCTTACAATGAAAAGGTTTTTATAAATCATTACTGGAGACGTTGGTGCTATAAACATTTTTGTGGTCTCACGTCCCAGTCCCTCTTTAAGGTCAATACCTCCATCTTTACCAAAAGTGGAAATGAGTTTTCCTGTTGTTGCATTAACTGCAAATGCAATAGCACCTTTTGTAAAAATTATTCGTTTATCTTCTCCTTCTTCCCAGTATGCAACGCCCCTGTTCATATTTACGCTTTCCAGATGCCATGTTTTATTGTTAATGGAATCAGCTGCATCGAATTGCCAAATTTCTTTTCCTGTAATTGCATCAACAGCGAAAAGTTTTAACTTTGGTGATACGCCATACAAAACTTTATTTACTATAATAGGGTTGCACTGCATAGGGCCAAAATTTAAACTATCCCCTCCCTCCGAATTATATATCCAGGCAACTTTTAGTTGATGTACATTAGCTGTATCAATTTGTGTAAGTGCAGAATAACGGATGTTTTCTTTTGAACCACCTGTCACTTCCCAGTTCTTATATTTCTCCTTATAAGAACATGAGCAATAAGTAAGTATTATCAAAAGAACTTTAAAAATATAGGTGTCTGCTTTTTTCCACATCATGTTTTATGATTATGTCATTAATAAGATTATTTTTTCCAATTGATAACTTTAAATACAATTTTTGCATAGCCTTCTTTTTCATACAGCACACCAATCTTATTATTACGCATCTTTACAAGATCTGAATACGCGGTGAAGTCTTTTGTACCATCGATTGGGGACTTATCAATGGGTATTTGCTTTGCCCATGTTATTCCTTCATCAAAACTTATACGTAGCGTCAGATTATCTCGACGTAAAGTATCAGCAGCATTTGAAAAAGCAAGGATATTTTTTTTATTTTTAATCCCAATATTTAAAATACTGCCTTGGCATACAGGATCAGGAAGTTGATTGTCAAAATAACTAGTATCCCAATTTGCACCACCATTAACACTTACAACAGCTAATCTTGCTTTAATATCACCGCTTTGATTTCTAGCATTTAGCATAACGCTGTTATTAGAAATTTCTGCAGCGGTTGATTCATTACTTCCAGGGACATTCACTGTTTCACTAAGTTTAAAGGTTTTTCCGTGATCATCTGAATAATAAGCATGCGCATTATAATCCATAAATTTGGCTAATGGTGCGCCCGAAGAGTGGTTAGCCGCAATAAATATTCTTCCACGATATAAACCATTTAAAATTTGTAAACCATGCCCAGGTGTATTTGCGTAACTTCTCCAGTCTTCCTTAAAATTATAGTTTGCACTAACTTGCGGATAATTTGGTCGATGCGTTTGTGTAGTAATATTGACTGCATCGCTCCAAGTTAACCCATTGTCTACAGATGTTTTATACCAAACCTCTCTAACTCCTTTACCTTTTCTTATTTCACCTTCATGATTGTTACCTGTATTATAAAATAAAAATATTCTACCATTTGGATAAGCTGGATCTGTATTATCGATCACTGGCGCTGGATTGCCCGCCTGTAATAAATCATAGTTAACTACCTTGATTATACTAGTCCAAGTTTTGCCATTATCAGTGCTGCGCTTCATTACAATATCAATATCTCCAAAATCGCCTGATGAATTTACCCTGCCTTCACAAAAGGCTAATAAATCATTATTTGAGGATTTAATGATTGCAGGTATTCGAAAACTTTTATACCCATCCGTGCCTGAAATAAAAACAGACACATTTTTATTTTGGGAAATACATAAATTAATTAGAGAAAATATTGCCAATAGCAATAGTGTTATTTTTTTCATTTTACTGGTATTTTAAATGTTGAAGCTGGTAAAAGAGATTGATTTATTAAGTTTCCAATTGAATATGGCTGCCAACCATAATATATAAATTCAGGTTTTTTATTGGTATTTATGACAATATTATTTTTATTTATAGTTGCGGCAATTGGGTTTAGACCATCCAATGAAAACCCACGCAATATGGACGAATCGGAGGTTTGAAGTAAAACACCAGTATGTTTAAATGTAATAATAATTTTATTGTTTCTAAAATTTGCCGAATTGGGTTCTGGACCAGAATAGGCTATACTTTGAAAATAGGTTTTAGAAAGCGCTAACAATGCCAGTCTTTCTCCAACTACCTTTTTATTTGTTGGATGTACATCATTTTTACTACCAACATCGCTTGTTACAGCCATGCCCGTATATGGAATTAATTGAATAATTTTTCTTTGTTCATTTCTAAATTGTGGCCAAAAATGACCTTTATATTGTAATGTATCAATAGATGATAATTGCGTAAAGTAAAATGGTAAAGTAGGTTGACTCCATTTTTTTCTATAATCATTAATCAATAATTTAGTTAATTCACCATATTCAAAAACACGATCTAGTTCTTGTGCATTGCTTTCACCCTGATAACACAAAATTCCAGTAATGGATAAATTAATAAGGGGGCGAATGCCAGATTCAAAAGCGAAGCCAGGCTTAAAAGCATGATTTGAATTAAAAGTATCACTCGACTCGTTGCTATCAGTTTTACCAAGATTTTGTAACCCTCTTTCTCTAATCCATACAGGCAAGGCATTATTGTTAATCCAATTGGCAAATATTTTATTAGAAAAATTTTTACTTGCCTTAAATGATTCTGTACTAATAAATGTTTCTAGCGGAGCACCGCCAATAGATAGATTAATTAAACCAATGGGAATGTTTATTTTATTAATTATATTTTTTCCAAAATAATAGGCTACGGCACTCATTAACCCAGAAGTAGTGGTATCAGATTGCTGCCAAGCACCCTTATAAAAATTTTCTGAATTTAAATTAGCCTTTATGGAGTCAGTATATAATTGATTATAGGTATTTTTTCCGGCATAAATAGGATTATACCATCTTAACAATGCATTATTGCTATTACTTTTTTCTTGGCTAAAGTGTTCTTCTTTAAACATCGGCCATTCCATATTAGACTGCCCGATACATAACCATATATCTCCAATCAATATATTATTAATTGAGATGGAATCTGCATTGGTTTTAACTTTAATTGATTGGGGGGATGCGTTTGCTTTTTCAGCATTAAAAACTACAATCCATGTTGCATCTGATTTTGTTTTGGTGATTTTTTTTTCATCGCCTTTTGATACTTGAATAATAGAACCGGGTTTAGCAATTCCCCATATTTTTATGGGTTGATTGCGTTGAAGCACCATATTATCTGAAAATATTTTATCAAATTTAAGCTGCCCATTTACAATTATAATAGAATAAAAAAATACAATATATATAGTAAAAATAATTTTCATTATTTCTTTTTTAAATATTGATCTAGTATAGAATAACAATACCATTCTTGTCTAGGTAGGTGAAAGGGACCTTTAAATAAATTACCCTTCGCGGTTTGTGCAATGGAACCATCTCTATGTAAATAACCAAACCATTCTCCATTCACTTTATCATGAAAATGTTGATATGAATAATCGTGAACGAGCTTATGCATATGTGCATATTTCTCATCACCTGTTACCAAATAGGCAAGCAATGTTGCTATAATAACTTCATTATGTGGCCACCAAAACTTCATATCCTGCCAATACTCCTGTACTGGTTTATCATAAACATCTTTAAAATATAAAATACCTCCATACGCTTTGTCCCATCCCCTTTCCCACATATAATCTAACATGCGACAAGCAAGATTAATTAAATTTTTATTATTGTTTTGATATAATGCCTCATGTAAAATGAACCAAGCGCCCTCAATTGCATGACCAGGATTTAGGGTACGACCGTCAATATGATCAATGATACTTCCATCGGGTGCCACCTGCTCCATCACACATTTGATATCATCTTTTACAAAATCATTTTGAATCTCTTCGATCCATGTATTAATTAGATCATCACATCTAGGGTCTCCAATATTTTCTCTTAGTTGTTGCGCCGTATTAATCATAATCATTGGTACCCCTATTCCTTTTGATGGCCTAGTGCTAGTAAACTTTGGCTGCAATAGGCCAGGCTTGGTGGCATAATCAATACACTTTCCAAATATACGTCTAGCGCTCGCCGCAGCTTCCTCACTTCCACTTGCTTTTGCATAAGCTGCAGCTGCGATAACATAAAATGTTTCTGAAAAAAAATATCTTCTTTTGCGTATGGGTTTTCCATCTTTTGTTACATGAAAAAACATTTGACCATCAGTATCAAAGCAATATTTATTGACAAAATCAAAGCCTTTTTTTGCACCATCTAACCATTCTGATTTTTTTTCAACCGTATTATAAAGTGTTGACAACATCCAAATTGCGCGACATTGAATCCAAACTGCCTTATCATCATCTATTAATGTGCCATCAGCATCTCGCATAAATAAAAATCCACCATATTCTTCATCAAATGATTTTGGAAACCAAAATGGTATTGTATCACTTAATAGTTGATTTGCGTAAAATATTTTTAAGTCATTCAAATCCTTTTCGGTATACATAATTATTTGTTTGAACTAATTTAATCAATAAAATCATTTGTTTTTGGTCGCAAAAATGTTAACTGAATTATTAATGCAACCACTACAATTAAAGCGAGATATATGAAAACCTGATTCATGCTTCCTTTATCACTAGATTTTCCTAAAATATTTGTAATGAATGCGCCAGAAAATACACCCACTAAATTCATTAAACCATATGCTGTTGCACGATATTTCGATGAAACAAATTGACATAAAATTGGCATATTATTAGTATCAAAAATTCCAAAACCAAAGCCGAAACAAAAAGAGGCTCCAATTACAGAAAACAATGAATGTCCGCTGCTTATTAAAAATAATGCAGGAACTGTTAACGATAGTCCAATTGCACTTGTATAAACCCTGCCTCGAACATTTTTTTGAGACCATTTATCAGATAAAATACCACCAAATATTACACCTAAAAGGGAGGAACCTGCAAGTGTAATTGTAGAAATGGGACCCGCAATACTCATTTCAATGTGTAAGTTTTGTGCATATAAGGTTGGAAGCCAATTTTTCACACCCCAACCTGGCAAACTTGGCACAGCAAAATATATAAGTATCACCCAAAATGATATGTTGGTTAATAATAAACCTACCCCCTTAAATAGGGCTGGAAATGTGTTTTTATTCATGGAAAGCTTAGCGCCCTTTTCTCTTGAATCCTCTTTTAAAAACAATATTAAAATAAAAGAATAGGCAATGCCAATAAATCCAAATATATGAAAAGCTTGTTGCCACGAAAACATGGTTGCAAAAGTTGCACCAAAGCCCCCTAGAGCTTGACCCATATAAATACCAGACATATGCAAACCAATGGCTAAGGATCTGGTCTTGTTCGTGTGATAATCAGAAATCAATGACAGACCTGCTGGTATATATAGCGCTTCGCTAAATCCCATGAATGCCCTTAGCCAGTATATTTGATTAAACGTAGTTGCATATCCCATTGAAAACGTAACAGCACTCCAAATAAATAAACTAAAAATAATTAACCACTTTCTGTTGACCCTATCAGCAATGATTCCTGAAATTGGACTCATAATACCATAAATCCATAAAAAAATGGCCATTAGATAACCAAAATTAGCAGCTGATTGTAATTCCTGGATATCCAATTGCATGCTGGGTTTCATGGTAGACAACATTTGCCTGTCCATATAATTTAATAAGGCCACTACCCACAAGAGTGCAACTAAAATCCAAGGATACCTTTTTGAATTATTCATGTAAAATAATTTTAGCGGAAATAATTCTAGGTGTTCTCACGCCTGCTTTAATTTCACCACTGGGAATTATAATTTTATCTGCCCACTGAACAAGATTAGTGGTTACACTAGCATTAAATGGAATAAATCCATTGGATAACCATATATTTTTTTGTGTATTATATAATAATATTTCATTACTAAAACCAGGATGTGATTCCAGTAATTTATTTTTTATAGAAATTAGATTTTCCTTTTTAAATTGCTCCTTTTCTAGATTTATATTTGAAATTGTTTGTTCCACTTTATTAAATCGCTCTCCCTGATCTCCACCAAATAATAAAATATATTTTTCAGAAAATACGGCGCCTGTTCCAGCAGATAATGGATAAGGAAGTGATTTTTTCTTATCCCAGATTTTTAAATGTATATCAAAAGAATATACATCGGATGAAAAATCACTTATTCCATTTTTTTGTTTTGCCCTGCCACCCATTAAATAAATTTGCTTTTGACCATTCAGGTATTGAGCCACAACAACCATATTGGACAAGGGTTTTGGGAGTACAGGCAGTGTCATCCATCCCTGATTAATTTTAATAAGATTTAAGCTATAAAACTGATTTGTTGTATTTGTTAATGTTTCGCCCCCTAAGAAATAAATAGTATTATCTATACAAACCAATGATCCATTTGTCGTTTCAACTGGAAGATCTGGCAATTTCGTTTGTCGCAAATTATTTGATGCTTCATCCCATTGTAATAAATATACTTTATCGCTAAAGCCTAATTCATTTTCGCCACCAGCATAAACTACACCTAAGGGTGTTATACAATTTGCAGCATAGGCAATATTGCTTGTGAGTGAATTTTGTATTTTTTCTTGAAAAACTTGCTCTTTTTCTTTATTAAAAATTGAAATATTATTATAGTATATTTTTTTGCCACCTTGCCATGGCATTTTATCTGGAAAATTTGCACCGCCTGCTACAATTAACTTATCATTAATTACGCCCACGATGGGACCAGCAACCCCAATTGATTTGGATTGATCACGAAATGGAGGTAATTCGGCAATTGTTTTCCATTCAATTGAAATTACTTTTTTTGATTGCGCAACTGCTGGCATATTATTTAACATTAATAAAATATAAATTGCCAACGGTTTCATTTTAAATTGGGATTAATCTAAAGATGAACAAAAGCTACTAAATTTTAACCGTTCTACATCATTTATAAAAGATACTACAGACGTTGAAGATAATTTTTGAATAGGTAATCTAAATTCCCCACAATCAAGACCAATTTGTTTCATATAAAATTTACCAACACCAATACCCCCGTATTTACCCAATAACCTTATCATATCAATTGATAATTGTTGCATTTGGTTTGCCTTTTCTAAATCACCCTTTTTAAATGCACTTATTAAATCATGATATAGTGGTGCTGCATAATTAAAGGTGCTGCCAATAAAGCCCTTGGTACCTAGAACCAAAGCGGAAAGCATGTTTTCATCTCTGCCCCAAAACATTTCATATTTTCTATTTTTATAATTTTGACAGGAAAGAAAGTCCATAAAATCTTCATGCGTATATTTTATCCCTGCAAAATTTGGAATGGTATCCCCAATGGCTTCTAATAAATCATACATGGGAAAATTTACACCTGTTAAAACTGGTATATGATAGTAATAAAAAGGTAGGTCTGGAACTACTGATGCAACTTCGTCACAGCATTTTGCTAATACCATTACGTTTGCAGGTTTAAAATAAAATGGTGCACTTAAACAGACGGCATCTATACCTATCTTTTTTGCAAAAATTGCAAGCTCTTTACATTCACTTAAACAGGTGCCACCCAAAAATAGGGTTACCTTAAATGCTGAATCGCCCCTTTTTGCATCAGCCCAGGCTTGAGCAACCAATTTTTTTTCGTTGAAGGTTAAGGAAGTCCCTTCGCCAGTTGAACCACAAATAAATGCACCCTTAACACCATTGCGCTTTAGCATTTGGTAATAACTAGGTATTATAGAAACATTTAAAGTTTCATCTTGATTAAGTGGGGTAAAAGGCGCAGCGATCAACCCTTCGATACGTTGGATATTCATCTAAATTATTCTATTTTAAATACACGTAAGCGCTAAAGAAGTAGCACTTACGTGTATAAAATTAATCCTAAATTTTTAATTATTGAGGTTTGGATGTAGCATAACCCGGCGTTTGATTAACGAGTGGGTCATTGGTCCAAATTGCTGGTTCGATAGGCCATAGTGTTTTATAAGAGGTGGTTGCTTTATTTAAAACACCATATTTATGACTAGTATTAATAAATACGAGTGGTTCAGAACCATACTTCATCCTTCTTAAATCATACCATGCCTTACCTTCATGTACAAATTCTTTATTCCTTTCTGCAAATATGGCCAACTCATTAGCATCCTTTGTCGAAGAAACAAATGGTTGTGGATCCACTACTGGTGCAAAAGCCCTATCACGAATTGGTTTAATATAGGTGGTTGGATCCCCGCCTTCCGCATTCACTATTTCGGCCAACATTAATAATCGATCAGCTTCTCTATAAACTGGCCAGTCATCTGTAAAATACCTTTTATTAGCACTTATAGTTCCTAAAAACTTAACCATTGCGGTATTTCTAATTGTTATTTTATATGGCTTTGCTCCTGAGGCGGTTACTTTATAATAATCATAAAATGTAGCACTTCTTCTTTTATCTGCAACATCATAGGAAGCAAATAAATCAAAAGTGTAGCCATATCTCTGAATAACTTGTTGTGCATTTGGTGCTGCAATGACCAGAGGATCAACCAATAATGGACCGCTTGCTAAAGAATCTTTATAATGTAGATTATCAAAATTAAATGTCGAATATAAAAATTGGGAAACTGTGCTCATTTCAGCTTCGCCAACTAAATATCTAATAGAAAAAATTACTTCTGAATTATTTTTTTGTCCAAAAGCAAAAACATTTGAAAATGAAGATTGTAACGTGTTTCCAGTGATTAAATTCAATGCGGTTTTTGCTTCCGCCAAGTCGGCATTATTACTATATACCTTAGCAGACCATAAAAATACTTCTCCTTTTAGCATAAGCGATGCCTTCGGGCTCCATAAACTTTTATCTGTAGGGCTTGCAGCTGAAGCAAAACTTGCAACTGATTTATTTACGTCTGCTTTTATGGCCGTCAACACTTCAGCTTCAGTTGCTCTTGCTTTTCTAAGCTTTACGGGATCAGTATTACCAGTTAATACCTCTGGCTCTAGTCTCAATGGAACCCCTCCATAGGTTCTAAGTAATTGGAAATAGTAAAACGCCCTCATGCCATAAGCTTGCCCTAATAAATATTGTTTTCTGGCATCTGACAAAAAAGTGACACTAGATACTTTTGTAATAAATAGGTTTAATTGTAAAATGGGAGAATAAAATCCTGCCCAATTTGAAATACCCGTGGAGGTTTCTTCAATTCTTTGTTCAATAATTGGCAATTCGTTTAATGATGTATTTTGTCTGTCTACATTGCTAAAATTACCAGAACGCATTTCTCCCAAGCGAAGGAACATAAATTGATTATCTCTGAATTGTTTATGCATCCCGACCATAAAGTTATTGACCTGCGATTCGTTTTGCCAAAAATTACCGTCACCAAAATAATCTTCAGGGGCTAGGTCTAATGTTTTTGTACATGATGTTGTAGCAACTACTATCATCAACATGCTAAAAAATATATTTTTAATTTTTTTCATTGTTATTCTATTTATAAATTATTTTATTAAAAAGTTAAATTGGCTCCAAATACAACCTGCGTTGGAATAATGTAAGCACTGTTTTGATTTCCGCTTCTTTCAGGAAAATTTAATAAACTATTAGTGATATAGCCCAAATTTTGTCCAGTAGCCGTAAATGTTAAATTTGAAATTTTAGCTTTTTTCAATAAAGATGCCGGTACCGAATAGCTTAATGAAATTTCTCTAATATTTAAATAACTAGAATTTACAAAAAACATACTACTCGGTCTATCAAAGTTTTTGGTGTTTAATTGATCGGCCCATATATATCTTGGATATTTTGCTTCTGTATTAGAAGGGGTCCATGTTTCCTTCACAATATCTGTTGGGTTAAACTCTCCCTGCATACAACCTAGGGCCCACATTTGCATAAAATCCTGTTGAACGTGTCCAAATGCAAAATCAAACCTTGCAAAAAGTGAAAAACCTTTATATTTTAATGTAGTGTTAAATCCACCAGTGATGCGCGGAATTTGACGACCTAGTGAAACCATATCTCGTGAATCAATAGTATCATTTTTATCAATATCCTTCCACTTCATATCCCCAAGTTGTGTTGGAATCCAACCACCTGCAAATGTTAAACCTTTTTGAGTAAGTAATTGTTGACTTGCAACTCTCTTTCCTGCTGACCCTCCATACCATACCTGTCCTGCAGCTAAATCAATTTTATTGTACCCTGCTAGGTCAGCAGTATTTCTAATAATTCCATCACTCACAAAACCATAAACTTCACCCCACTCCTGTCCCTCTTGATAACCACCAACCCAAATTACTTTACCGGTTTGTGGGTCAAACACTTGTTGACCTCCTTGTCTATTATTTGCAATTCCATTATAGGGTAGTTTTAAAATTGTATTTTTATTCCAAGCACCATTGGCACCAACCTGCCATGTTAAATTTTTATTTTGTATTATTTTATAAGAAAGTTCTAATTCAAGGCCCTTGTTTTGCATACTACCATTATTTGTTCTAATACTTGACACTCCTGAGGAAGTAGGTAATAATACGCTCGCAATTTTATCATTTGTCGTTCTATTATAATAAGCAATAGAAAAATTAATTCTATTATTTAAGAAGCCCATGTCTGCACCCACTTCCGTGGTTTTTGATTTTTCCCACCTTAATCCTGGATTTGCAATGCCTCCTTGTAAAAATCCAATAGTTCCATTATAAGCTGTTTGTGAGCCATAAGAGCCTTGTAATTCATAGGTGCCAATCCCACCAATATTACCATTCATACCCCAACTACTTCTTAGTTTTAAAAATGATAGCCAGTTCTTTGTATTTTGCATAAATGCTTCTTTGTGTAATAACCATCCCACTGAAACTGCAGGGAAAACGCCATATTGATTATCTCCAATTAGTCTAGAATAGCCGTCTCTTCTAACTGTAAATGAGGTTAAATATTTTTCACTATAATCATAATTAATTCTACCAAATGATGATAAAATTCTTTCTCTTGCGTGCCAAGAATCTGTCGACCTAGTTTGTTGTTCTAAGTTGTTTTGTGTCAAAGCTAAATCGCTAAAATCTTGGGTTGGTGCAAGACTACCTCCAGCTGATAAACCTTTATTGTATGCATCATAATATTCAAAACCAGCCATTGCAGAAATTGTATTTTTATCTAAAAATGTTTTATTATAATTTAATATTGCATTATGAGTTAGTCTTGTTGTTCTATCAAAAGAAGCTGAGCTTGATCTTGTTCTATTCCAACCTGTATTCGGATTGGTTAAGCTCAAAATACCAGTTCTAAAATCCTGATTGAATGATTCAAAAAATCCTTCGTCATACATTACGTAACTACTTAATTTTAAGTAAAGGTCTTTGGTAAAATCTGCGCGTAAAGATTGGTTAAGTGTAAATTTATCTGTTTGATTTTGTCTTTTGTATTTATCTACATTGATAATTGGATTGCCATCACTTGCATCACGTCCAAGAATTAATTCGCCCTTTGCGTTCGTTCCTCTCATTGTTGGAGGAGCCGATAACATTCTACCCCAATAGTTTGATTCCCCATTTGTAATTGACTCGTCTCTCCAATTCGCCTTCGTATATTGAACACTGCTTTCTGACTTCAACCATTTATTAATTTTATAATCCCCAGTAATTGAAAAGTTAAGTCTGCGATAAAAGGTTGCTATTGATAAGCCATCTTCATTATAATAACCAAGATTTGCAAAATATTTTCCGCGATCATTTCCACCAGACATAGAAATATTATAGTCTTGGGTAATCGAGGTATTTTTTAAACCATAAGCTCCATAATTAAAATCTTTATAAATCAAATCAGCATATGATCCAGCGGCATCATAATTACCAGCAGCATTTGTTTTTACTACATCTTTCATTTGTTTCCAGCCGGGTTGTGATAATAATTCATTATTAACGGCATCTAATCTCATCACGCTCCATATTGCTCTTGAGTCATAATTACCATCAAGAATATTGCCTGCGGCATCCTTATAAACATTTCCAGTTCCTCTTGGGCCAGCGCCAGATAAATTTGAACCAGCTAACGTACCATTTAGGATTGCTTGCTCTGCGCCCAATCTTGCCCATTTAATATAGTCACCTCCGTCTAAAAATTTGTAAGGAACATTTAAATAGTTCGTGCCATTTTTAATTTTAACTGTTATTTCTGAAGTCCCCGATTTGCCTCTCTTAGATGTAATTAATATTACACCATTACTTGCTCTTGCTCCATAAATAGCAGTAGCAGAGGCATCTTTTAGTACTTCAATACTTTCAATTTCATCGGTACTAATATCACTAAGCGACCCTCTAATTTGTCCATCAAAAATAATTAATGGACTTCCACTTGCATCAAAGTTGGTACCACCTCTTAATGTAATTGAAGGTAAAGCCCCTGGGCGTCCACTACCGGTAACCAATCTTAATCCTGGAATTGTTCCAGCAAGTGCTTGTGCTGGATTTGCTCTAATTCCTGTTTCTAAAAATTTTTTATCTAGCTTGGAAACGGATGCTGTTAATTTATTTTTTTTAACCGTGCCATATCCAACCACGATAACTTCAGCAAGTTCAGAAGCTTCAGATATTAATGCAATGTTTACATTATTTTGGTTGCCAAGGCGTATTTCTTGGGAAGCATATCCCGTATATGAAATAACTAATATATCACCGGCTGAAGCTGTAATTGCAAATTCACCAACATTATTACTTTGGGTGCCAGCTGGCTTTCCTTTAATGGTGATACTAACTCCCGATAAAGGATTCTTATCTTCCGCAGATATGATTTTACCAGTAATATTTTTTGATTGTGCAGATAAAACTGTAGAAATTAGTACCGAGAAAACGAAAAGAAAGGTTTTAAGTTTGTTGTAACCCATGTTCTTAGTTTTTAATTAAATGTATTATGTATGACATAATAAATATAAACAGATTTTGTTGTAACTTTATTTAAATATCTAGATTATTTTATTTAATTTTTACAACAGATATATTTTAAACTACATACACATATATATTATATAATATATGATAGACAATTTCAAAACAATTGAACGAAGTAGCCTAGTTGATAGGGTAGAAGCTAACTTAATTGAGCTTCTAAAGCAAAAAAAATTAAAAGTGGGTGATTCAATACCAACTGAATTAGAGTTGACAGAGAAGTTAAATGTTAGCAGAACGGTTATACGAGAGGCATTAATGAGATTAAGAATGATGGGCCTAATTGAATCAAAAAAGAAAAAAGGGTCTGTTATCACAAGTCCTGACTTGTTTGGAAATATGGATAAAAGTATGAACCCTCATATTTTATCTGATGAAACATTAAGAGAAATTTTTGAAATAAGACTCGTATTAGAAATTGGTATGGCAGATGTTTTATTTCATAGAATCACAAAAGAAGATATTGCTATTTTATATGAAATTGTTAACGATGAACCGCCCACAACCCAAAATCATATTTTTAATATTGATCACGAAGTTGCCTTTCATGGAAAACTTTATGACATAACTGGGAATAAAACATTGAAAAAATTTCAAAAAATGTTACTGCCTGTTTTTGATTATGTACATAATAGTGGTTTATTAAAAAAGAAAGCAATAATTAAAAAATTCATATCACATAAGCAATTGGTTCAAATTTTAGAAAAGGGAACCCCGGAAGAATTTAGAAATGGAATGCGAAACCATTTAGAAAACCATTTCAATAGATTATTTGATTTAAATAGTTAGTAGAAGTTAAACGAGTATTTAATATTTTAAATATATTAGTTTTTCTAAATTAAAATAAAGGTTAATACAATTGAACTTACAACCCACCGATTTAAAAAACAACCTTGTTTGGCTAGAACCCTTGGAGCAAAGGCATTTTGAGGAGCTGTACCTGGTTGCTTCCGATCCATTAATTTGGGAACAACACCCCAATCCAGACAGATATAAATTGGACGCTTTTACCAACTATTTTAAAGGAGCGATGGAATCAGGTGGTGCATTTATAATTAGAGATACATTAAGTGGCGAAGCATTGGGATCCAGTCGCTATTGTGCATATGATGCCGCGATGAAAGAAATTCAAATTGGTTATACTTTTTTTGCAAGAAGTTGTTGGGGGAAGTCCATCAATAAAGAAGTAAAAACATTAATGCTTAACCATGCATTTAATTATGTAGA
>Ga0078894_10001086_pt1 | contig 19938 bp, 19 predicted proteins | sample LauGreSu1BDMLBSD_2_FD_67506 | JGI IMG/M metagenome (GOLD analysis project Ga0078894, IMG submission 67506) | Freshwater lake microbial communities from Lake Michigan, USA - Su13.BD.MLB.SD (version 4) (version 4) | ecosystem: Environmental > Aquatic > Freshwater > Lake | place: Lake Michigan... | reverse complement strand
CATTTGTATTGCTACAAACCTGCTGCCCCACGACTTGCATGTATTAAGCCTGCCGCTAGCGTTCATCCTGAGCCAGGATCAAACTCTCCATTGTAAATAATGTAGAAATTGATTGCTCAAATTCAAAAATAATAATTGCGTCTTACCTTACCTCTGACCGATACTAGATCGATCATTTGAGTGTTACTGCTTTCCAAACTTTCAAAGATCTTTCAGCCTTTCGACTGCCCATTTTTTTAATGGGAGTGCAAAAGTAGCTGTTATAATTTACATAGCAAAATATTTTTCTAAATAATATCTAAAAAAACATTCCGCAAAACTTCCAAGAACTACCGCGTTTTTCAAAGCGGGATGCAAATATAGGCTCGTTTTATCAATCATTCAAAATTTAATTGAAATGTTTTCCCCATTATTTATAAAAGCCAGTAAAATAAAGGGTTCCAACGGAAAAATATTTTTTTGATAAGCCCGTTGATTATTTGACGAAGTCTACTGGAAATTCAATCTTTTCAAGAAATAATCCATGTGCTGGAGCTGTAAAATCAGCCATGGTATTGTCTTTCAATTCTAATAGCCTTGTAAATTCATCTATACTCATCTTACCACGACCGATTTTCACCATTGTACCTACCAACCCTCTTACCATACCCCTTAAAAAGCGATTTCCTTGAATGCTGAACTTCCAACCAGCCCCCTGCTCCTCCCATTTGCATATGGATATCGTACAATAATGATTGTTTACCTGACTGTTTCGCTTGGCAAAACTGGTGAAATCATGCTTGCCAATCAACAAATTCGCAGCTTCAGCCAGCAAGATGGGATCCATTTTATATGGCATGTACCAAGAACGATCGACAGCAAAGGGGTCTTTTATGGTATGTATATAATAACCATACCTTCTTCCTATCGCATCAAACCTGCAGTGTGACTGCGCAGAAACTTGACGCAAATCAATCAAAACAATGTCATTTGGCAGCATGGCATTGAGGTTGTATAGCATGTCTGAATCTAGTATCTCCGGATAATCAAAATGAAAACAATTCATCAAGGCATGAACACCGGCATCAGTCCTGGATGAACCAGTCAACTCAATAGGTTGCCTCAAAAATATACCCATCACCTTCTCTACCTCACCCTGAATGGTCTGGGCATTGTCCTGCACCTGAAAACCTCCATACCTAGTTCCCACATATCGGACAGTTAGAAAATAGCGATTCATTGTTATGATCATTTTTATAATAGCAATATTCAAGCAAGGGAATTAATATCAATTTTGCCCTTGATGAGTGCCAACAAAACTAACAAAAGAAAATCACGCGTACATTTACCGCCCATCAACATTTAAAAATAGTTTTTTTGCTCCTTCTTAAATTTGTCAAATAAATATCATTCACATGAAACAACTATCGCTTATTTTGATCTCAATATTTATGCTGTCATCTGTTTTTTCTCAAGAAAAAACAATGATGGATACAAGCTGGAAAAAACACCCTCGATTAACACCCACTAGAATTAACGATCTTGTTCATACCAAACTTGAAGTGAAGCCTGATTTCAGTAATTCAAGTGTAAATGGAAAAGCCTGGATAACATTAACACCTCATTTTAATTCAACTGATTCGTTAACGCTTGATGCAAAAGGGATGGATTTCAATGCCATCGCATTGGTTCAACAAAATAATTCCCTAAAAACCCTTTCTTACACATACGACAGAAAACAACTAATTATAAAACTCCCAAGAGCCTACAAAAAGGGAGAAAAATACACGGTCTATATTCAATATATATCCAGGCCCGATGCATATGAAAAAGAAATTGGCGGAGATCCAATGCTCGGAGTGAAAGGATTATTTTTTATCAACCCAAGGGGCGAAGACAAAAAGAAGCCCACACAAATTTGGACCCAGGGGGAAACTGAATCGAATTCAGTTTGGTTCCCAACAATCGATCAAACACAACAAAAGACAACACAAGAATTATATGTTACCATTCCCTCAAAATACGTTTCACTGAGCAATGGTAAATTGGTGAGTCAGAAACCAAATACAGATGGAACAAGAACTGATTATTGGAAAATGGACCTACCACACTCTCCCTATTTGTTTTTCCTAGGCGTTGGTGATTATGCTGTTGTAAAAGACACATGGAAAGGAAAGGAAGTGAATTACTACGTTGAAAAAGAATATGCAACTGTTGCAAAAAAAATATTTGGCAACACGCCTGAAATGATGACCTATTTCTCAACAATTACAGGTGTTGAATATCCATGGGTTAAATACAGTCAAATAACAGGAAGAGATTATGTTTCTGGGGCCATGGAAAATACAACGGCTACCCTTCACCAGGAATCAGCACAACAAGATGCACGCGAACTCACTGATGGCAACCGTTGGGAAGGCACCATTGCACATGAATTGTTCCACCAATGGTTTGGTGACTACGTAACAGCAGAAAGTTGGAGCAATCTAACCTTGAACGAATCCTTTGCGGATTATAGCCAAACTCTTTGGGATGAATATAAGTATGGAAAAGATGCAGGTGATTTTGAAAACTTCAATGGTATGAGGGCTTATCTCATGGGTGACAACTCAAAAAAAGACCTTGTAAGGTTTTACTATGCAGACAGGGAAGATATGTTTGACGCAGTGAGTTATTCGAAAGGTGGCAGAATTCTTCACATGCTTCGCAACCTTGTTGGAGATAGTGCGTTTTTCAAAGGATTGAATCTTTATTTATCTACAAATAAATTCAAACCTGCAGAAGCACATCACTTACGCTTAGCCCTTGAAGAAGTAAGTGGAATGGACCTGACCTGGTTTTTCAACCAATGGTATTTTGGAAGCGGCCATCCAAAACTTGATATACAATATAAATATAATGATAGCATAAAGGAGGCAATGGTTATCGTGAAGCAAACACAAAACACAGGAAAGGTTTTTAGACTGCCGACAACGATTGACATTTATGAAGGAACTAGCAAGAAAAGAAATTCAGTGATCATTGAAAACCCAATTGATACATTTCGTTTTACATATACTAACAAGCTAGACCTGATCAACTTTGATGGAGACAAGGTTTTACTCTGCGAAAAAAAGGAAAACAAAAACCTCGAAAACTATATTCACCAATTTTACTACGCAAAGAATTATATTGATCGAAGAGAAGCTATAGAGTTTTGTGGAAGAAAAATGGATGAACCAAAAGCGATTGCACTATTAAAAGATGCTCTCAAGGATCCTTATCATGGGATCAGGGCGTTGGCTTTGAGTAAGATCGATACAAAAAAAGACCGCATCAAAAAGGAATTTGAAGGACTATTGGCAGAGGTTGTTAAAACAGAAAAGAACAGGCCAGTGAAAGCTTCTATCATTGCACTACTTGGCAACACGGAAAACAAAGATCACAGATCCCTCTATGTATCAAATATTTCAGATTCATCTTACACTGTTGCAGGTGCATCATTGGAAGCATTGAATAAGATCGATTCTGTATTAGCACTTGAGCAGGCAATCACGCTTTCGAAATCTACTGCAAAGGGAGAGCTTGACAATGCCATCAACACAATCCTTGTTGCATCTGGCAAGGAAGAGGTTTTTGATAAACTGGCTGAGCGATTTGCTGAGATGGGACTATCAAATGAAAAATTCAATTTAATGCAACAAATTGCTGAAATGACTGGTGGCATGAAGAGCACTGATCGAATTAAAAAATCAATTGATCTGATCGTGGGCTTCAGAGATGAAATTCCTGCAAGTATGAAGGATCAAATTTCTCCATATATCAATAACATGATCTTACAAAGCATTGCAAATAAGTTGAAGTCGTCAGGAAATGATGAAATGGTAAAATATTTGGAAAGCAAAAAATAGATGCACAAGGGCACAAAGAATTTTCCGAATTTGTGCCCTTGTTTTTTAAATCAAAGTCCTATCAATTTTTATTTCATTTGATACGCCGTGACAACATTCTTCCAAAAAGTTGGAACATAAAGAATCTTATTTTTCTTATCGTAACCAATATCGGCAGCGCCAATAGAATCCTTGGTTGTATCTATCAATAATTTTTTTTCTCCATTGAGCTTGATCTGCCAAATCATTCCAGATATGCAAGAAACTAAAAATGTTTCATCATCAATTTGCTCGATACCATCAGGACTACCCTCCAATCCTTTTGCAATTAGGATCTTTTCCTTGTCTTTATCTAGTTTGTAAAATCCATCACCATCAACAAAATAAATAGTTTTATCACCAACACAAATGCCATTGGGCTCATCCAGACCTTCTACATACTTTTCAACATTAAGTTTCGCAATACCGATCATGTATATTTTTTTTGTCTTGGAATCAGTCACGAAAATATTACCTCGCTTATCAATCGCAACATCATTTAGACCCTTAGCCTCTGGTATGGAAATTTTTTTAACCAGTGCTGCACGGGTGATTTCAATAAACACCAATGAATCAATATCTGCAACAATGAGTATGGTTTGATACAAGGCCATTCCCTTTGGCGCATGCAAGCCAGTGAACCATTGTTGATTCAATACTTTACCTGATAATGTTACAAGTGAAATCGACCCTTTTCGGTCTTTCTCCCACACTCCTTTGCCATCAATATTGGATACAAACAAACGTTCGTTCTTAGCATCAAGGATTACCGACTCTGGTACCTTTAGAACAGAATCTGTTGCCCACAATTTTTCAAGTGATTGTGAAAATGCATTGAGCGTTGTAAAAAAACATACAAATAGAAATACAACAATTCTGCTTGAGATAATTTTACCCATAACGTTCTACATTGAAAGCCTTTATATCCATGCTTGTTTTTTTGTTGCTGACGATCTCCTCAACCAATTTGCCAGAAGCAGCAGCAAGTGAAAGACCAAGCATGGCATGTCCACCTGATATTACCAGATTGTCATATTTAGAATGTCTTCCAATATAAGGCAAGCCATCAGGACTAAGCGGTCTGAATCCATGCCAAATATTTTCAGTTGAAGGAAATTCGACTTTTAATCCGGGATAATAATTTTTGGAAGCCTTGAAAATAGATTGCACTCTTTTGATAAGCATTGGTGATTCAATGCCACTGATCTCCATTGTTCCACCCATCCTCAAGTCATTTCCCATTGGTGTCATGGCTACACGGTCGTCTACAAGGATAGCAGGATATCGTAGATTTTTTTCCATGTTGTTGAATGTCATGCTATATCCTTTTCCTGCTTGCAAAAGCATATTGATACCTAGGTCCTTACTAATTATAGGCAACCATGAGCCAGTAGCCAGCACTACTTCATCCCCATCAAAATCACCCTGATCTGTAATGACTTTTTTAACGAGTCGGCCCTCTTTTTCAAATCTGGTAATGGTGGTATTGAGTTGAAATTTAACTCCATTTTTTTCCAGGTGCTCATACATTGTTTTCATCAAATCGCCAGGATGAAGGTGTGCGTCCATTGGGTAAAGAATTCCACCACGAACATTCACTTCTACATTTGGTTCCATGGACTGCACTTCATGTGCATTTAAAATTTTTGTTGGGATGTTGAGTTTTGCTGCTTCATGTGCCATTTCTATTTCATGCTTTTCAGTAACTGCACTTTTATACAACATCAGGCAACCAATTTCTTCCATACGGAAATGATTACCCAAATCATTTCTTATCTCAGAAGTCAATACCCTACTCAAATTCAATATCTGATTTAATGGGGGAATATTATTCTCCATTGTTGAACGACCAGAACTGCGCCAAAAACTCAAACCCCACTTGATAAGATCCATGTTCATTCTAGGCTTGATATAAAATGGAGAACTTGAACTTAGCATCCATTTTAGTCCCATTGCTATGATGCCTGGTGAAGCCAAGGGAATAAAATGACTTGGGCAGAGATATCCTGCATTTCCAAAAGACGTTCCATGTGTTAAATTACCTTTGTCAATTAGGACAATGTCATGACCTGCCTTATTTAAATAATAAGCTGTGCTTAAACCTATCACACCGCCGCCTGCAACAATCACTTTACTCATTCAAATTTTTTTTCAAAGTTAATCGATGGAGATTGGTTTTTTAATTCATTTTCCTTTTGTCAATTTTCTAATTACATCAATCTCCTCTTTTTTGTAGGGTTCACCATTTTTTCTAAATACATCATGAAACCATAATGAAGGCTCTGAGCCGTCGGGAATGGGTTTTCCCCATTGATATATTGTATTGCTTTTACCAGCAACCAATCCCCAATTGATCGCACCAACTTTATATTTCTTGAAAATAGGAAGACAAGTTTGAAATGTACTATTTCTTGTTCTCGCCATGTATTCTGAACAAATAAGAGGTTTCCCTAATTTCATTTTTTCAATGATTTCTTTTTCAAGGTTTTCCGAATCATTATAATTATGGAAACTGATAACATCTGAATTCTCCATTACAAAATGATTGAATGTTTCATTTTCATACCATGTTGCTGATGTAATGGGCTGTGAAGGCCTAACAAACCATGCCCATTCGAAAGTCCTGCTAAGCAATTCAAAGGAATTCAAATTATAACCACTGTTCCCTGGTTCATTATATAAATCCCACATTAATATCCTGTTATCATCTTTAAATGTTGACAATATATCTTTCACATAGGATTCAAGATATTGCCACTTTAGCGGATTGTCATGTACAGAAATTACAGGACTCCTCACCCAGCCGCTATTGTGAATACCCGGCTTAGGCTCAGGTTGTTTTCCTATAGCGGCAGTTGGATTCCAACAATCATCAAACAGTGTAAAGAGGATCGATATTTTATGTTTATCAGCAATCTTCAAAAAGCTATTCATCCTCGACTTAAACCCGGCAGGGTCTTGCTGCCATGCCAGATCATGCAAATAAACACGCATTACATTCATGCCAATAGCTGCAGCCCATCCAAGCTCGCGTGAAATGGTCTCAGCATCAAAAGTTTCTGCCTGCCACATTTCAAGTTGGTTAATGGCGTTACTTGGAAGAAAATTTGAGCCGACAAGCCATGGTTTTTTTGCATACCATTCATTTGCTTGTTGAGCAGACCAAATTCTTTTCTCTTGCGCATTTGAAAAGAAGATGGAACACAGGAATGACAAGAGTAATAATATATTTTTCATCTTTTAAATTTTTTGATAGTGAATAACAACATTGGTTTAGCTCTATTTAAAAAATTAATAATTCACTTTAATGTCTTTAAATGTTAGAGGTAGCCAAACCTGCATTTGATTGCTTCCCCTATTACACCAAGTATAATAAGGTATAGCCCTAACTTTCTGTTTAGTGGTTGTTGCGCCTAATCCATCGTCACTAATTTTTAATACAGGCATATTGGCAACAATGCTAACAACGTTTTCATCTAATACGTTGAAATCTTCTGTTTTATATTCAGCATCCAATGATGAAATGATATTCCATGCCTTGCCATTGTTGTCAGCACCTTCCACACAATATACCAATGGTCCACGTTGTATGGCAATACGTTCATTATTAACTTCAAGTTCGTTTCTTGCACTGATTTTATTGATCTCCATTGGAATGTTGAAATCGATCACATCGCCATTTTTCCATTCCCTTTCAATAACAGCATATCCATCTTGAAATGCATACTGAATTACCTTGCCATTGATATACAAAGCAGGCTGATCTTTTGCTGGATCTCTAAATGAATACAAGTTACCAGGGGCAGCAATTCCTCTTGACCAACCAGGTATTCGAAATGCAATTGCAGACTTGGTATTTTTTTTCATCGACAGGGAGCATTTGATATCACCAGACCAGGGATAATTTGTTTGCATGTGAAACTTAATTTTTCCTGTTGGAGTATTGAATTCAGTCTGACTTCCTACAAAAAGATTTACAACTATTTTATTGTCGGCATAACCATAAATGAAATCACCAAGTGAGGCAATCAGTCGTGCGATATTTGATGGGCAACAGGCAGTACCAAACCATTCTTTTCTTGCATGCTTGCCATTTGAAGCTAGGGGATTTCCATAAAAAAATCTATCCCCACTCAACGACAATCCATCCAATGCACCATTGTATAAACTTCTTTCAAGAACATCTATGTATTCTGCATTGCCAGTTAGGTTGTTCATTCGTTGGTTCCAAAATACCATTCCTACAGAGGCACATGTTTCACAATATGCTTGCTCATTTGGCAAGTCGAAATCTTTTGTAAACCCTTCATTGCTTCCTGCAGATCCAATGCCACCGGTGATATACATGTTTCTAAAAACAACATCTTCCCATACAGTGCGCATAGCTTTCATGTAACCTTGATCACCAGTATATGCTGCAACATCAGCAGTGCCGGTATATAGATACATTGCACGCACTGCATGCCCGGTGATTTCCTTTTGTTCTTTTACAGGCACAAGGTCTTGCACATAGCCTGTGTCTTTCCATTCCGTCCAGGTGTACCCCCTACCCAATCCTTTTCCACGTTCTGAGAGCAACCAATCTGATAGTTTTAAATAACGATCATTGTTAGTGGTCTTATATAATTTAACGAGAGCCAATTCAAGTTCTTGGTGTCCAGTTACCCAATCTTTTTTACCAGGACCAAACAAAGAATCAAAATGATCGGCCCAACGAATCGCAACATCCAAAAATTTTCTTTTACCCGTTGCATTGAAATATGCCACAGCAGCTTCAATCATGTGACCACCACAATAATCTTCATGCATACTCATGTCTTGCCAGCGATTTTGCAAACCTGTCAGGATATAGTATGTATTGAGATATCCATCAGGTTGTTGTGCAGCAGCAATCTTATCGATCCACTCGTCTGCTTTTTTTTCAAGCGCATTATCCCCATTCGTTTTAATCGCGTATGCCATGGCTTCCAGGGCCTTGAATACATCTGAATCATCGTAAAATACTCCTTCATGTTTCTCACCCTTACCCCTTGCAGCTTTTTCGAAATTTCTTATTCGTCCAGTTTTTTCTTCTGTTTGATAGATGCATGCCTGCAATGTTTTTGTTGCAACTTTATCGATCTTAGGTTTCCAGAAATCATCGTTTATAATTACATTGGAAAAACCAATCGGATTTATTTTAACATGATTGCCTTGCGCATTTGACTTTAAAGAGAAAACGAAAAAAAATAATATCAGAGAGCTTGATAGATACGTTTTCATATGGTGGAATTATTTTTTTCTGATTCAAATTAAAAAAGTCGGCGATCAAATTACCTGAAAGCCATGAGCATAAGGGTCCTCATCAGGTTGAATTGAAATGATATTATGTCCATAAATTTTTGCCCAGCCTTCAATAGAAGGACGAATAGATGGCTTTCCATTGAGTGTAAGCTCCTCTTCAATTCTTCCAATGAATTTACTACCGATGATGCTCTCATGAATGAACTCATCACCTTTCTTTAATTTACCATTGGTATACCACTGAGCCATTCTTGCGCTTGTGCCTGTCCCACATGGAGAACGATCGATGGCTTTATCGCCATAAAAAACTGCATTTCTAGCAGTAGATTTTTCATCAATCACCGAACCACACCAAAGTATATGACTGCATGAGTTGATTGTAGGATTTTCTGGATGAACGAAAGTGTACTTTTCGTTGATATTCTTTCGAAGTTGACGCGCCCATGCAATCAATTGATCTGCAGAATGGAATTCAATTCCCTTGAAATTTTTTTGTACGTCCACGATTGCATAAAAATTACCACCATATGCAACATCAACAACTAATTCGCCTAAATCAGGACAATCTACTTTCAAATTTGACTGATCAAGATAGGCAGGGACATTAGTAAGTCTAACTGATTCAACCTTCCCATTGTTTGAAGTGTAGGAAATTTCGATCAAGCCTGCTGGCGCCTCCATGCGAATCTTGCCTTCAATTTTTGGCTTTACCAATCCAGATTCGATAGCAGCCGTGATCGTCCCTATTGTACCATGTCCGCACATTGGCAGGCATCCGCTTGTTTCGATGAATAAGACAGCAAAATCATTTTGTGGATCATGCGGCGGATATAGTATTGATCCGCTCATCATATCGTGTCCCCTTGGTTCAAACATCAGGCCTTTTCTGATCCAATCAAACTCTTTCAAAAAGTGCTGCCTCTTTTCACTCATATTGTTACCAGTAAGGGCTGGACCTCCGGATACTACGAGGCGAACCGGGTTGCCACAGGTATGGGCATCGATGCATTCAAAGATGTTGCCGGCCAATTTATGACCAACTTGAGTGAGGGGAAGCGATAATGGCAATGATGTCATAATCTGTACAATTTAAACAAAATGAAATAAAAGTATCTATTTCCTTAAACCAAATTCAAAATATTAAAGAAGAAGAACGAAATTAGCATACAACACATAAAAGATGGAAACATACGGTAAGATATTGCTGATAGCCATGCCTATATTTTTAATACTTGTACTACTTGAAAAATGGTATGGATGGAAAAAGGGGCTTGACACAGTTAGGATGATGGATATGATCTCAAGTCTAACTTCCGGAGTCACAAATGTCACTAAAGATGTGTTGGGCTTAAGTGTTGCGATCCTTAGCTATGGATGGCTCCTAAAAAATCTTGCGGTGACAACCATTGAAAATAAAATTTCAGTTTATATCATAGCCTTTATTGCACTTGATTTTTCAGGTTATTGGATTCATCGAATTCAACATACGGTAAATGTTTTTTGGAATGCGCACCTTGTGCACCATAGCAGTGAGGATTTTAACTTGGCGTGTGCATTGAGACAAAGCATATCAGTATTCTTCAAGCTATTTACATTTTTTCTAATTCCCGCAGCAATTTTGGGAGTACCAGTTGAAGTGATCGCAATAGTGGCACCGCTTCATTTGTTCATTCAATTCTGGTATCATACCCAACATATTAAAAGAATGGGAATACTAGAACATGTTATTGTAACACCTTCTCACCATAGGGTTCATCACGCAATTAATCCTACTTATTTAGATAAAAACTATTCACAGGTGTTCATTGTATGGGATAAGTTATTCGGAACTTTTCAAGAAGAGAAAGATGATGTTCCCCCTGTATATGGGATCACCAGACCTGTTCAAACTTGGAATCCAATTAAAATAAATTTTCAGCATTTATTCTTGCTGGTCAACGATGCTTGGAGAACAAACAATTGGGCTGATAAATTTCGCATTTGGTTTATGCCAACTGGTTGGAGACCGGCAGACGTAATAGAAAAATATCCTGTAAAAAAAATTGATGATGTTTACCATTTTGAAAAGTATGATCCAACAAGCAGCAGGTCTCTTCAAGCATGGGCATTTACACAACTGATGTTCTTATTATTTTTCATTTGTGTATTTTTTTCAAACCTTGCTTTAATCGGTAGTCCAGGCATTTTTTACTTTGGAGCCTTCATTTTTACGTTCATATATGCGCTGACAGAATTGATGGATAGGAATCCCAAAGCATATGTTTGGGAAACATTGAAATTTAGTTTTGCTCTATTTTGTCTTTATCAATCCGATTGGCTTTTTAATGATTTCAATTTGACAACAGAATGGAAAATAATTGTTACCGCATATTTGGTTGTTAGCATGATTGTAACGATCTATTTTAGCTTCACAAATAATCTTGAGGAACGCAAGAAAATTGCAGTTTCATCATCAATTTAAGTAAGCATTTTAAAATGGTGGCGAATTGGACCGCTCATCATTCAATCCATCGTTTTAAAATGTTTGGTTGGGGAAAGAAAAATACAATTAAGTAATTTTAGGGCTAATACAACCACTGATTAAAGCGTTGACAGAACAGGAACTCATTATAGGTTTAAAAAATGGAGAGGAAGATGCCTTCAAGGCTCTTGTGGAAACAAGGCAGGGAATCGTATATAACACTGTTTTGGGCTTTTTGCAAAATCCATTGGATGCAGAAGATGTAACCCAGGATGTTTTTATCAAAATTTTCGAGTCGATATCACAGTTCAAAGGAGAAGCTGCACTCACAACTTGGGTATATCGGGTGGCTGTAACGACTGCACTAGAGTTCATTAGAAAGAAAAAACGAAAAAAAAGATTCGGGTTTATCAGTCCTTTGTTCGGAGAAGAAAATGAACAGACCATTGAGTTGCCGGATTTTCATCATCCGGGGGTATTGCTTGACCGGCGGGAAATGAGTGCGATTTTATTCAAGGCAATAAAAAAATTGCCTGAAAATCAACAAATTGCATTCATTTTAAACAAATTAGAGGGATTAAGTTATCAGGAAGTTGCAGAAATCATGAAGTTATCGCTATCAGCTGTAGAATCACTGATACATAGGGCAAAAACAAACCTAAAGGAAATATTAAAAAACTTTAATAACTTGTAGAAAGCGCAATTTTTACCAAATAAAAGCGTCTATACTCAAAGCAAGGAGGAATATGAGCATGAAATTCACACCTGAGGAAATTATTGAAAGCCTTGACGGCGTTCAAAGGGCGGAACCAAAACCGTTCCTTTACACACGTATCAATGCAAGGATTGCCAAAGAAGAAAGTACCGGTTTTTCACTCATATTAAAGGTGATCTCTGCTCCTGCATTTTCTTTAGGCATTGCAGTGTTGATCGTCCTAATCAATGGATATTTCATGATGAAGAGCACAGACTCAACAATCGACACAAGTGATCTAAGCCAGGGCATCGCAGCAGAGTATAATCAGCATTCTCTTGACCCGTACGAAATTCCAAAATAAGTTCTGAGATGAATCAAAAAAAATATAAGTGGCTCTTCTTCTTGTTGTTTGTATTGCTGGTAAGTAATATTGTGTTGGCAGTATTTTTATTTGTTTCAAATTCATCTAAACCCGGCACCCAAAATAAAAATGAGGCAAATAGCATTTATAAAGAAATAGGTTTGGATTCAACTCAAATTGACACATTTAAAGCAAGAAAGGAAGCATATTTCAAAGTAATGCGTCCATTGTGGAATGAAATAAAGGAATTGAAGGACAGCATGTACAAAAGGTTGGAAGCTGATTCAAATGATTTGATCGTAAAGTCGCTTTCTTCAGAGATTGCAACTAAGACGAGTATCGCTGACATGAAAACATATCAACACTTTTCTGAGTTGCGAAAACTTTGCACGCCTGAGCAACAAGTTCGTTATGATACTATTATACCGAAGTTAGTTAACAGAAGAAACAGAAGATAATCTCCGTATTATTTTAGTAAACTATTGATCGCTTTTTCTACTAGCGGTTCCATCACTTTGTATCCATCAACATTTGGATGCACTCCATCTTCCGAATATTCTTTTTTCATTCCTTTTTTATCGTCAACAACGGAAGAATAGAGATCCAAGTAAAGCGTACCAGATGATTTTGCGAATGCTTTTAAATTTTCATTCAAGGCAATTACCTTATCCGCAGGATCCAAGCCTGGCCTCCATCTAAAATCGTTAGCAGGAAGAACTGAACATAAAACAACTTTTATATTATTGGCTTTAGCCAATAGCACGATTGATTTGATGTTATTGAAAGTATGGCTTGGATCATAGGGACCATTATTTTGGGCAATATCATTGATCCCTGCTTTTAAAACCAATACTCTTGGTTTAAGTGCAACAACATCATCATAAAAACGCAACAACATTTGAGGAGTGGTTTGTCCGCTGATACCTCTATCATAGTATGGTTTGCCCGCAAAAAATTCGGGACGTAGATTAAGCCACCCTTCAAAAATGGAGTTCCCTAAAAAGACTACCCTTTTTTCATTTACTGCCGGCGCAGATACTGAACTATTTTGTGTTGCATATTTTTTAAAATTGGTCCATTCAATCCAATTCTGTTCAATTTTATTTTGTGCATTTATTGAATTAGAAATAAATACTGTAATCAATAAGAAAAATGGCAGGTAAGTAAATTTCAATTTCATATTATATTTATTTTGTTTGTAAACGCAATGAAGCATCAATACGAATTGTTTCACCATTGATGTAATCGTTTTCAATGATATGCAGAACCAATTTAGCGAACTCTTCTGGTTTCCCCAAACGTTTCGGGTTGGGAATGGATTGCGCAATACTTGCCTTTGCTTCTTCAGGTAATGCCTCAACCAATGGAGTTAAAAAGACACCAGGTGCGATTGCATTGACCCTTATTCCAAAAGAAGCAAATTCACGTGCGGCTGGTAGTGTTAGGCTAACAATACCTCCCTTTGATGCGGCATACGCTGCCTGACCAATTTGACCTTCAAAGGCTGCAATCGATGCTGTTGAAATAATTACAGCTCGCTGACCATCAGCAAGAGGATCCAATGTGATCATTTGTTCTGCAACCAGTCTTATCATATTAAAACTGCCAACAAGATTCACATTAATTATTTTCTGAAATTCTTCAAGTGGCATCACTCCTTGTTTACCCACTATTCTTCTTGGTGTTCCAATGCCAGCACAATTAACTAATATTCTTGGAATACCTTGATCTTTGCATACTTGCTCTAAACAGTCTTTCACATTTTTTTCTGATGAAACATCACAAGCATATGCAGTTGCTCCTATCCCACTTGCAATTTGTTCGGCCTTTTCAATATCAGTATCAAAAACTGCAACTTTTATTCCGTTTGTCGACAACAATGTTGCGGTTGCAGCTCCTAATCCGGAAGCGCCTCCTGTGACAATTGCAACGAACTTATTATTTATTTCCATAGTATAACACCGAACATTCATTCAAATTTAAAACATACCCCATTGCATATTTATCCATACAATTCAAAATGTATATCCTTCTTATCGATACCCATTCCTTGAATTCTGTTTCGTGCATCTGTGATCATATCTTTCCATCCACATAAATAAAACTGAGGTGAATTCCTTTTCTCCTCCATGAGTTTTTCGTACACTGCATGCACATATCCAATGCACTGACCCTCTGAAACCACTTCTTCTCTTGAAAATGTAGGTATATAGTGAAAGCCAGTTAGTTTTTGTTTTAAATCATTAAGCTCTTCCATGTAGAGCGCATCCATGCATTTTCTTGTCCCATAGATGAGAAATATTTCCTTGTGTGGAATATTATTGTGATGAAGGTGTTGAACCATAGAGCGGAATGGAGCGATTCCAGTGCCAGTACAGATCATAAAAATATCTGATTCAATTTTTTCAGGTAGGGTAAAATGTCCTTGTGGACCTCTCAATAGAAATTCAGTACCTACCCTAGTTTCATTAAACAGATAATTTGTTCCCAGTCCGCCTTCCATTAATACAATGATCAGTTCAATGACATTGCTATGGTCTGGGGCAGAAGCAATTGAGTAACTCCTCCAGCGTTTGTTTGGCTGTTCATGAATGGGTAAATCTAACGTTACAAATTGTCCTGGTATGAAATCAAATCGCTCTTGATCGAGGATTTCGATCCAAAATTTTTTTGTTGTAGATGTTTCATCTTCAATCCTGATTATTTTTCCTTTTTGCCAAGGTTGTGCAGCCATAGAATGTTTTTAGATTACTATAAAGCTTCAAATCAGGCTCTCGATTCTTTGAACTGAAATACTTTCTTTACGCTTTCAATCTCACCATAAAAATTCCAAAAATTCCCACTCCTATTCCTGTATATAAGTTGATGTTATGTGAAAGTTGCTCAACAAAAAAATATCCTACAACCAAGACAATGGATACCAAAATAAAAAAAAGGCCTATCACAAAACTCAATTGATTTAATCTTTCTTGCATAAAAATATTTTTAAAATAAAAGGATATTTAAAAGTATTGTGATGATTAAGAGTATCAGTCCAAGTGGTCCTGGTTTCAGATACCAACGCGTTTCATTCGATCTAACCTTTTCAGTTAACGAATAAACAAGTCCTTTCAGTTCTTCATCAGGCTTTGGCTTTGTAACTAAGCTAACCACGATTGTGATCACAAAATTTGCTAACCATGAAAAAGAAGCAACAATAAATGCTTGTCCCATACCACTTTTAATTTCATACATGGGAGCAATCCATCCTCCTTTACCTTCAGCAATGGTAAGTCCATGTGTAATAGCGGCCGCTATAGTCCCTCCAAGCAAACCCCAGAAAGCACCATGGCCGGTGGTTCGTTTCCAAAACATTCCAAGAAGAAATGTTGCAAACAATGGGCCATTCACGAAACTGAATACCAATTGTAAAAAGTCGTTTATGTTATTAAAGCTCGCGGCGATATAAGCTGTGCCGATTGAAAAAAGAATTCCAAATAAGGTGACAAGTTTACCAACATTTAAATAATGTTTGTCGGATCTATTCTTTATAAAATAGGCTTGATAAATATCATAGGTAAATACAGAGTTGAACGCGGTAACATTGCCTGCCATTCCACTCATGAAAGATGCGATAAGAGCGGTGATACCCAGACCCAAAAGACCATTGGGATAATATGCTTTAAGCAATGCCGGGAGTGTCATGCTATAATTAATTTCATCGCCATTATACATTACATCTTTAACTTTTTCAAGGAAAGCAGGATTGGTTTTTAAGAGTGATAAGGCAACAACTCCTGGGAGCACAACAATCAATGGCATGAACATCTTGGGTATGGCCGCTATGATAGGAGTTCGCTGAGCTGCGTTCATGTTTTTAGCGATCATGGCCCTTTGTACAACAAGGAAATCTGTACACCAATACCCAAAAGACATTACAAAGCCAAGACCAAAAATCATAGAAATGAAATTGATACCCATGTCGTTATCATTTGCATTTCCCATATACTTCCATGCATGTGTAAATTTAGGATCCAAGGAAGTCTTAATACCCTCCCATCCACCTGCATCATTGAGTGCTACGATCACAAGGGGGCTCAACCCCAGTACTATTAAAAAAAACTGAAGCACTTCATTGTAAACTGCACTGGTAAGTCCACCTAAAAAAGTATATGCCATCACTATACCTGCAGCGGCCCAAATACATAGGTCGAAATTCCAATGCAGAATAACTTTTAATAACATAGCCAGTGCATAGAGTGATATCCCTGAAGAGAAAACTGTCATTACCGCAAACGTAATTGCATTGAGCCCCCTCGTCTTTTCATCAAAGCGCAAGGAAAGATATTCAGGCACGCTTCTTGCTTTAGATCCATAATAAAAGGGCATCATAAACACCCCTAAAAAGATCATCGCAAAAATGGCACCGACCCAATAAAAATGGACCGTCATGATGCCATATTTGGCACCGGAGGCAACCATTCCCAGTACTTCCTGGGCTCCCAGGTTGGCGGAGATAAAGGCAAGGCTGGTTATCCAGAGAGGGATACTGCGGTTGCTATTGAGGAAGTCGTTGCTAGACTTAATTCGTCTTTTGATGATGAATCCTACAGCTACAACAAAAACAAAATAGATGAAAATGATCAGATAGTCGGCGAAATGAAGTTTCATAACAATCGTTGGCTTGGGTTACTGCATTTAAAATAAGCATTATTTGGCTAATGCCCATATTTTTTGACGAAAACCAGTTTTTTGTCGAACAATTTCGCCAAATAGTTTTTAAATTGTGGTAGTATATTTTTTACTCAAAAAAATTATCCATGCAAGCAAATCAATTCAATCAAAAAGAGATCAATCCACTAGGCAGTTTAGATGAGTGGGAAGACGATCTTCTTGAGCGTTATCCTGACCCCGAAAAGATCGCTACTGCAAAGTCAACAGAAGCATATCGTAATTATGAGGAACCAGCGAGGGATACTGTAAAAGAATTTTATAGGTTGAACCATACTTATCAAACGTATGATTTTGTGATGCAGAAACGTGAGCAGTATCTGGCCTTCGATAAAAAGGAGATGGCGATCTGGGATGCATTTGAATTCTTGAATCAGTTGGTTGATGACTCAGATCCAGATACAGACCTTGATCAGTTTCAACATTTGTTACAAACATCAGAAGCCATCAGAAGAGATGGACATCCTGACTGGATGGTGCTTGTAGGCTTGATGCATGATATGGGTAAGGTATTGTGTTTGTTTGGTGAACCTCAGTGGGCTGTGGTTGGAGATACTTTCCCAGTAGGTTGTGCTTATTCAGACAAGATCATTTATCCTGAATTCTTTAAGGACAATCCGGATTATAACAATCCTAAATACAATACCAAATATGGTATATACGAGCCAAATTGTGGTTTGCGTAATGTTCATATGAGTTGGGGTCATGATGAGTATATTTATCAAATGATGAAAGACCATCTTCCAGAGTCAGGATTGTACATGTTACGTTATCATTCATTTTATGCATGGCACCGTGAGGGCGCATATGATCATTTGCTCGACGACCATGATAGGGAGATGTTGAAATGGGTTAAGTTGTTCAACCCTTATGACCTTTATTCAAAGTGTCCAGTACCTCCAGATTGGAAAGAATTAAAATCTTATTATACCGAATTGATAGATAAGTACCTGCCAAAAACCCTGAAGTTTTAATTGTATTTAAGCTTCAGCGACATAAAAAAACCAACATAGTAATATGTTGGTTTTTTTTGTGCTTAAACTTCAAAACAAATCAGCTTCCTCTTGCGCCACCGGTCTTAATTGGTTTCTTCATGGCTCCGGAAGATTTAGTATTTGCTTTTGCAATAAATTTTGAAGCACCCGCTTGAGCAACACCTTTTGCATTTTTAGAGGCACTTTTGGCTTCTGTTTTTTTATTGATGTGAAATCCCATAAAATAATATTGTACTTAAAGTTAGTGAATTTCTATTTATAAGTTTGAAAGAAGATTATACTATAAAATTATCACGAATTATTTGCGTTCAATCAAATCCCATAAGTTTCCATAGAGGTCACTGAAAACAAGGACTGTTCCATAATCTTCAATACTGGGAGGCCTAACAATTTTTACATTATTCTTCAAAAGCATTTCATGATCACGCTGTAAATCATCCGTGTAAAGAAATAAAAATACCCTACCACCTGTTTGATTTCCAATGAAATTTTCCTGATGAGGATTTGCAGCGCGCGCGAGCAATAGATTACAACCCTGTCCTGAACTATTTTTAGGTTTGATAACAACCCATCTTTTTTCTGGTGTAAGGACGGTGTCTTCTACCAGTTCAAATCCTAACACGTTGATATAATAATTGAGTGCTTCATCATAGTCCCTTACAACGATAGAGATTTGGCCAATTGATCTTTCCATATTTAAAAATAATTTATTCCCATGATTAATTGATTAATTACTAGAAATCACGTCTCATCAATGTCTGCCGACTTGAACTAAAGCTTATTTTTTAAATATTGATTTAACAGATATTCTGTTTGCAATAATCCTTTGCCATCCTTCCAATCATCATGCCCGGGTATAATATACTTTGGTGATTTAAATTTCATCTTTACTTTATTAATCGAGGTCAGCCATTGATCGGGGGTTGCGTCATTAATATTTCCCAGATCAGTAGCATCGCTGCTTTTTATAAAACATCCGCCGTACAATACTTTTTCCTTCTCAAACCATATTACAATGTTATCTGGCGTATGTCCTTTACCAGGAAAAAATGTTTTTACAACTTCAGCACCTAGCTTAAAAGTGGTATCGTTATTAAAAAGGAATGCTGCTCTATTTTTTTCAGTAATCTTCGAGATGCTATCGGTTTGATTAGATGTATATGTTTTTATGCCTTTTGATTTATAATATTCTATGCCTGCTGTTCTATCCTCATGAGAGTGAGTAGAAATGGAAAACATAACTTTTTTATGGTGCTTAAACTCAATGCTATCCAACAATGGTTGAAATTGTGATTCGTCCCATGGTGTTTCAATCAGTATGACACCTTCATCTGTATTTACATATAAACCATTAGCAGGCACTTTACCGCCATTATATGTGTTAAATGTTGTATAGATATAAATATGATCTGTCAGTTTTGAAATCAACAATGGCTTTTCAGATTGACTGAATGCGAATAATTGGATGCTGATTGAAAAAAATAAGATGGAGTATAATTTTTTCATGCTTAAAGTTAAAAAATGATTGGCAAGATCAGCTTGTT
>Ga0078894_10001085_pt1 | contig 19941 bp, 20 predicted proteins | sample LauGreSu1BDMLBSD_2_FD_67506 | JGI IMG/M metagenome (GOLD analysis project Ga0078894, IMG submission 67506) | Freshwater lake microbial communities from Lake Michigan, USA - Su13.BD.MLB.SD (version 4) (version 4) | ecosystem: Environmental > Aquatic > Freshwater > Lake | place: Lake Michigan... | reverse complement strand
CTCTCCCGAATTATAGAATATACATCTTTATTATTTGGAAGTTCGGGAGAGAAACACATCTGAATATGCATCTTAGGAGGCCGCCTTCGGCGGCCGTGTAAAGAGTCCATGTAAAGAGAGTCAATTCAAAGAATACATTCTCTCCCGAATTATAGAATATACATCTTTATAATTAAGAAGTTCGGGAGAGAAACACATCTGAATATGCATCTTAGGAGGCCGCCTTCGGCGGCCGTGTAAAGAGTCCATGTAAAGAGTCAATTCAAAGAATACATTCTCTCCCGAATTATCATACATGTTGTTATTATTCATACACAAATAAGGGAGGGGGTCGTAGGGGGCAAGCGTCCGGGAGCCTAAGCTCCCGGACCGCATATGCGCTTGTGGGCGAAGCCCACTGCGCTTAAACCGTAGGTTCCCCTACACCGGAGGTGCCCCTACAAAATTGAAATGATATTTTTCCATTAACTACACCGCATTGCAAACAAATAATTAAAATGCTGTTCTTAATTACATTAATTGCTTTAATTGTGTCAGTGGTTCTATTTGTGGAATACATGGTGAAATTTGTGGATTACGAAAATGCACGTTATATTAAAATGGAGGAGGGCAATATAGATGACGTCGAAGATCGAGTGCTCATCAAAGCATTAAGCCAGCAATTCAATGACGATATGAAAAATATTAATGATACTATTATAAATGTTAAAACACACGTATTAAATTCATTCAGACACAGATACACGCGCCGCAATGCGTTAGCCATATTGGCCGAAGAGCTTGAGTAATCAGGTAGGTAAAAAATGTATTTGTTTGTTGCACAATATAAAGCCCTTTATATTCAGCAATCAAATCGCATTTTTTTGTTTGGTTGTTCGCACTTACCTTCGTCTGTGGGCGGAACATACCCATATTTTTTGGCCGATTTCATATCCAACTCAAATAATTTCTCGCATAATAACTTCATTGTTTCTAATTTATTAATTGTGTCTTCAAACAACGCCGTATCCTCTTCCTTCGGCTTTATTGCGCATGCCTGTGAAATCCACTCATCCGATTTTATGTATATTGTGTTTAATATTACATACACACCTTTTTCCACAGTCAAATATATCGTCATATTCAACATCGTATTATCTATTATTTCACTAACAATATGCATTTGCGCACAGTGTATCTCATATTTACGCTCCTCCGGTGTGTCATCCAACCGCTTTTCAGAACGCAACGCCGACAATTTATCCAGTTTCTCCATCAGAAACGCATGAAACTCTTCTAACCTCATATACGACATTTTATTTTGTTTGTTATTTGATTTATTGTTTATTTATGTTGCACAAAAAAATTGAAAAATGTCATTTCAATTTTATTTATTATAAACACCTGGAAAAATTGATTTATTTTTATTTGGGATACAAATAAATATAACAAAAAATAATAATATAATACAACACACACCAACACATCAAAATGAACTCCGCACTTTTCAATAAAATGTTCCTCAAGCGTTTCTGTCTCCCCGCCAATTCCGACATTGAGTCTTTCGAGTCCGGCGATATTTCCGTCGATTCGTGCTTGTGCGGCAACTTCAACCACGTCGCGTGCGTTTTACAAGACAAAGGGAAAGGGAAATGCCGTTTTGAATAAAACCAACATACTCACTTTCGGATACAACAGCCTCGACCATAACTCGGGTGGGCCCGGTATCCACGCCGAACACGACGCCATCCGGAAACTGCCTCCATTACGTCAAAAAAAACGCCTCACACACATCAATATATTAGTCATTCGCATATCAGGTAAAAATAAATTACAATCCAGCAAACCGTGCGCCAAATGCATCCAAACCATGAATATTTTGCCCGCCAAATTGGGATACAAAATCAACCATATATTTTATTCTACTGACACAGGTAATATCGCCAAAACCAAATTGGCTTATTTAAATTCTGCCGAAACTAAACACGTGTCCAGATATTGGAAAAATAAAAAATAAAAAAGGTATTCAACCTTTGTTATTTTTAATTAAAAGTTTATTACAAGTAATTTATAAAACATACTCACCTATTACTTCCTACCCACCTAATATACTTCATTTAACTCAAACATAGACATACCATATTTACTCGCATATCTGTCCAATCTCATCGGGTGAAACACTTTTGCCGCTAACTCCTCTGCCAATGGAGCCGTCGAAATCATGACTTGGGTGTAGAATTGTTCTTTATTAACATTACACGCATTCACATTATTAAGTATGAATCTTTCACACATTAGTTTGCTATATTTTAATTTACGCAACAAAACAGCAAACTTCGCCGGATTCAACGGTTTAAGTGCATGCAATTCATTACTATTAATAAATTCATTGCATTTTTTATACAGCATGCATATAAAATCATGCATACCTTTCAACTTCGGATCAAACAACATTCCATTTGCCAAACACTCATACACACACCCATAAAGTTTTAACATAGTATTCAATATTTTTTTATTCGCATTCTTCACCCGCACGATTTTCCCCTTCAAACAAGCATTATCTCTCACCAACTTACACACATTAAACTCATCCATGTGAAACTTGAGAAACTTAGAAAATTCACCCACTGATTTTACACTCATTATTGTTTAATATTGTTTAATATAATATTTTGTATTTTGCTTATACATATAACGCTTTATAAAATAAGCATTTCAATTTTTATAGCTTTATAATATATATGCCAAAACTGGAATAGACGTTTATTAATATATATACATAATTACAATACATAAAATATGGAAATTATAAAAATATCAGATAAAAAAATCGTCGAATTCTACAAATCCCACCCCGAACTCAATGTTGTCACCATGAACCTCATTTTTATCGACATTATCGAAAAACTCTCATCTAATCTCCACACCAGCGTTGAAAATACTGTCTCGCAACAAATCCTGGGCTTAGTATCCGACATGCGCTCCGAAATAAAACAATTAAACACCGGTTTATCCGCTCGTTTGGCCGAAGTGAAACGCGAATATATCGACGACGTGAAACTACTCATGTCCAATTCCGAACTCGTCATGCACGACAAACTCACACATTCCATTGAACGCAACCTCGACGCGTTCGTCGCCAAAACCACCGTCGCTATTAACGACGTCTTGCCCGCCAAAAATGCGGGGTTGGTCGAAGAAATCGTGAAAAAACACACCGATCGTATCATGGCCGACACCGCGGCACTCATCTCTCCCGAAAATAAAACGGAAAAAGATAAAGGTGCCAAATTAGACCAACTCGAAACGTCGCTCAACACTATGATTGCGCATTTGGCCAACACTAACGCTGCGGCCATGCAGGGATTGCAAGAACGACTTGTTGCCAGCAAACAGAGCCAAGATACGATGTTTTCCGAGCTGGGGTCGTTTTTGAATAAATACAAAAATAATTCGTCGGTCAAGGGCGCTGTTTCCGAAACGGAACTGTATCACATGCTTCAACAAATCGAACCTTATGCTGAAATTGTGAATTGTTCGGGAGAGACCGCTACTTGCGATTTTCGCATGCGGCGACTCAACGCATCCAAACCCGTTATTTTGTTTGAAAGCAAAGATTATGCCGCGTCAGTGAATACAGAAGAAGTCGCCAAATTCGAACGCGACCTGCAACAACAAAAATGCCATGGTATTTTCGTCTCGCAAAACAGTCCCATCACGTTCAAAGAAAATTTTCACATAGACATTATTAGCGGCATCATACATGTATATGTTAGCAACGTGAAATATAATTGCGACATTGTAAAAACGGCCATTTCCATCGTCGATCATTTGGCCGCCGCATTGCCGAATGGTAGTGGTAGCAGTGATGACTCACGCGAAGAAACACACGTGAATGTGCCAATAAAAGACATTGAACTCATGAAAATCGAATGCTCGACTTTTGCTGCCAAACGATTGCGTATTATCGAGAGCGTGCGCGCGTTCTCCAAAGATATGCTGGAACAATTAGAAGACATACAGTTGCCCACTATTAGACGTATTACCGGTGCGGATTCGGGGGTGAATGGCTTGCCATGCACTATATGCAATAACTTTTGGGGCAAGAATCAAAGCAGTTTAAGCGCACACAAACGCAGATGCGCCAAAGAACACGGGTTTGTCAGAAACCTACGGTTTGGGCAGCAAAGCTGCCCAGCTGTGAGCGAAGCTCACCTAGACGGTACTTCCCTTGTGCCTCCGGCAGAAAATGAAATAATAAACTCAATAAACCCCGACTGCCAAGGAGGGCAGTCTTTGACAAACGCCCGACCAACCGGGGAGGGATGGTCTTTGACAAACGCCCGACCAACCGGGGAGGGATGGTCTTTGACAGGGATTGAAGATACCAGAACACCCCCCAACTACCAAGAAGGTCCGGTAAATGCCACCCCTGGAGATTCTACGATGGACTCACAAAAACCCAACAAAGTGATAAGAGCAAACCGAAAAATAAAGACTCCAAATATATAAAACCAATTTAGCATATAATGACAAATCCAACCACACAACAAGAAGCAGCAAATTCAATCACAAAACCATCTATCGACGACCCATACCATCGCGACTATATTCTCACCCCCGCATCCGCCGTGCGAGTCAATGATATTGGGGAACTGTATGACCGTCAAACCACAGTGGCATATATTACTATGACAGCGTGTATCACTGCCATTATTGCAGCGATAGTTATCAGCGGCCGCAAATAATGGCACTACAAAACAAAAATGAAATATTTTTATTTGGTTTAGAGACCACATAAAAATAAACAAACTAATAATTAAACAACAAATTTATGCAACACAACCACCCCCAAAACAACATGCCCGATAATTTTGCACCAACTCTGCTTTCCATCCAATCGCAATATCACGACCGGTATCCTGGAGAACCCGCCGACGCAGAAGGTTGGCTTTATAACAACATTTTGGCATTCATGAACGACCATGTCGCCGCCAACAGCGGTTTCACTGTTAATTTTCTCACATTCATTAACCGCGGCGAGAAAAAACGCATCACGAACATAAACGCGTATTTGGACCAACTTGACCAAATGCCATGCGAACGAGCCATTTTGCAATTGTGGGACAAAATGACGCCGAAGGAAAGAGACGAATTTATGCGGTCAGAAACCTACGGTTTCTAGACGGTTATAAACAGGTAAGTTAAATCAGACAAAAATGCCCCAAAATAATTGAGTAGGATTCGGGAGAGGATATGTTCCCAACACCCTATTTTTCCATCCACGCAACACAAACCCCGCCTGCATAAACAACCGCAACCATTCTGCCCGCGATTTGAAATTAAACACTTGTGTTGCAAAATATTCGGTTATGTTAAGCGGTTTATTTTCCACACTCATTGTCCTCACATGATACAAATGATGTTCCGTTTCTATCAGCCTTTTTATATCCGGCCCTGAACAATCATGCTCTTTCATTAACACCACACCGCCGTTGTGCAATATGCGCCGCATTTCTCTCAACGTATTCAAAATCGTCCGGTCATCCATATGATGCAATGACACCATACATAACACCACATGCGCAAAATCTGACGCCACATTCATTAGCTGATTATCCCAAAACACATATTTAATATTCGCATGGTCATAAGCATACGGCTCCGCCCAATTCACACTCGATTCCACACACACATAATTATCTCGCTCCGAACTTTCATTCCCCACTATGTGCTCGCGAATATACGATAACACATCTCCATTACCACCACCTATATCCACATACGTCCTCTGCTCATTTGCCACAGTTTTTTTGGCGATTATTCGGGAGATATAATCCGGAGGTTTGTTTATTTTATTGACAGGCTTTGTTCTATTATTTATACTCATACACGACAACTCATACGTTTTCTCCATCATTTCTTCTACCGACAATTCATTTGACCATTTCAAGATTTGTTCGCGGTCCTGATACGACATATAATGAAATATTTTTTTTATAATTTCTTCCATATTGAGTTTTTAACCTAATATGAAATATTGCGACATCTTTATGTTTATTGGCTACATTATTTTGTGCGATATATATTATTATTTATATTGCACACACAGAATATAATGGAAACCCCCATTTTAGTTGTATTAGGCATTGCCGCACTTTTAGCTATCATGTATTTCTTCGGCGGCGGCAGCAGCGGTGCTTCTTCAATCATGAGCGGCGGCAAAAAAGTAAGATTCAGCAGCGACACACATTCTTGCTCCGGAGACACATGCTCGTCAGAAACCTACGGTTTCTAGACCGTACTTCCCTTGGCTCCGCCAATTTCTTTTATTAAAACATCTTCCTCACAATATTATTTACTGTCAATAAACCGTGCTAAACTGCCAAAAAACATTTCATATGATAAATTGGGTTTAACACGACTCGCCTGCATTGTGCGTGTGCAACCGCCCGTCTGTAATCCACTCACATCAAACATGCGAATTCCGCGCATAAAACAATACCGCAAAATATTATCCACTTCTTGCGCATTCGTCTGGTCGGAATGCAAATGCAGCGAAATTTTATCCATCGGGAAACCCAATAGCGCCAAATTCTCCGCAATTTCCGCCAATTCCACATGTGTAAGCGTGCCACACGTATCAGATAAACATATTTCGTCAAACCCAATCGCCGCATTCCGCAAACAATTATACACAATTTCACGCATTGGCAACTGCCCACTAACAGGACACTCACTTATACACGACACATATAATTTAGTTCGCACATGCGGTGCATATATTTCCAAAAATTTGGCACACATACTCAAATCCACCAACGTCTGATCCACCGTTTTCCCCGTATTCTTCTGCTGAAACGCATCACTCACCGACGAAATAAACGCTACATGACCAATATCATTCGTCAGCGCTTTATTCAATCGACTGAACGACGGCACCAACACAAACGGCTCCACTTCCATATCCTTCACTTGAATAAGCCGCGAAGCATACGCATGTATTTTAAGCGTATCCTCCATGATTGGATACACGCGCGCACTTACTAACGACCCCACCTCAATTTTACTGGGCCGTTCTTTCATTGATAATAAAGTATTCACATACTCATATTTGCGACACGTATTCCAATCTCCTTGCGCCTCCGTTTGCAACCCATCGCGCAACGAAACATCACATAACTCAATATTCATAGCCCGGTAAATCTTAGTTTTATTCGGACATTGTAAAATACGCGCTAATGACATTTTCGCACAAAAACAATTATAAAGATATAATATTTGTTAGTTATATCTTTATATTTTTATTTGAAGGTTTTATTTGTTTTTTATGACAAGTCCCGACTGCCAAAGAGGGCAGTCTTTGACTTAATTTGCGCCTGCTTGTTGCAGCCAAATCTTCATCACTAACATATCCGTGTTTATTTTGTATGGCGCAATAGTATGCATGCTCCAAACACGATTCGCACGTATATGCTATTTCCGTGTTCCATTTTGCCTCCAAATATAAACACATCGATGTAATTTTTTTATCTTGCATTTTGTCTTATAAATTACACATGTAATATATAATTATCTTTATTATCTTCCTGACTATTTATAAAGATTTCGATAAATATTATACAACTCTCCCGAACTCATATCCGACACTTCCTTCATCGGCGCTTGTTTCAACCTCTCATATTTGGTTTGCATGTCTTTAAACTCCATCATATGCTGAAATCCCCACCCTTGTTCCACATTGGATTTCGCCATTTTGCCACGGATTTGCAACTTGCGCGCATAAAACTCGGGATACGGCGAATACAAGAGTTTCATGATATACAACGGTTTGTCTATCGCCGGATACTTAAACTGGTGCCGACCCAACACATACGGATTACCCATTGTTCGCGTGCGATGCATAAACCGATTGTAATGGTCGCCCAAATATCGCCGCTCTTCATCCGTTAATAATGGTGTCGCCTCTCCCGAATAATATTTGTTTGTTTGCTCAATAATTGACGCACTCGGATTAATTCGTTTCGCTTCCGTGTCTATAAGCGACACCGACGATATACGTATCGCATCATTTGAACCCAATTCCTGAAAAATCGGATTACCGCGCTTTCTCAATCCCACCGCAAATAAAAACTCCGTCGTGGTAAGCGCCAACCGCCAATCATTGTTTGTAAATGAATTCTCATACGATGACACCTCTATATCCGTATTCATCGCACAAAAATCGGGCAACCACGTATCCACTATATTCCACGACTCCGGCATTTCGCGCCGAGCAAGGGCCACACTCGCATCCGTGCTTCGGTGATTAATCAACACCGCGCAATCAAACATCGGCGCATGATGTCGTATCCATTGTGTCAACAACGCTTCCTCATTGAAAAAATGCGAAACCAAAATGGTCTTATTATGCAAACTGTCGGCATTATATCGCGTATCCACCTCCGAATAAAGTGTTTGTGTTTGACCTTCGGGAGATATATGCAACATAGTGTTTCGGGGATACGGCGCCAACAAATACGTCTCTTTACAAGTCCCGTCCGGCCTTTGACGAATACGCTTAATTTTTTCCGTGATTTCGGGCAAGAAATTCCACGCAAACACAATAACCGCCATTGGCCCATCATGTTCCGCCAACTTGGCTGGTGAAGTAATTAAATACGCATTGTTTGTCGCATAATACCCGTGTTTCACCGGAGAATCATCGGCAATATACTCCATCTCTTTAATACCCCCAATATAATTCAAAATAGTCATACCTTTTGCCGCTGCACCATATCCCACTATTTTCATTTTTGGTATGGAACTCAATCGTTTTACTTCGTCCAACAACCACACTTTCAATCGCTTGATTTTTTCCACATACACATAATACATTAATTCATCATACAAACCTATCGATTGCTCATACATGTATATTTCGCTCTTCGTTATGTCTGGATTTTCGGGAGATGGCAATCGCAACGTAAAAACATACGACGTTCCATGCACCGCCACTTTCTCAACATCACATAACTGTAATCCCGCCATAGTTGCTGCTTTATCAATTGACTCTACTGTGAAAAACGACATATGCTCATGATACGCCGTATCAAACTGCCCCAACTCAATCATATTCGCTTGCGACGTTTGCACATACAACGTCGTATTAGGCCCCATCACTTTTTGACACGCACGCAAAAACGCCACCGGGTCAGGCACATGCGCACACACATTCTGCGCCACAATCAAATCCAACTCGGGATATTCAGGTATCGGGTCTTGCCCCCAGAATCCCACGGTGATATTATGTCCCGCTGAGCTCGAAATAGGCTCCAAATTACGCGCCGGGTCATAACCATATGTTTTCCAGCCGCGAGATTTGTATTGATTTAATAACGACCCATCATTACACGCTATTTCCAACACCGTGCCATTAAGTTTCCCCGTTTTTTTGATAGACTTCTCCGCGAAATCCGCAAAAAAATCGCGCATAGTCGTGCTCGTTCCACTCAAATACACATAATCACTGAACATTTGTTCGGGCGGTATTGTGTGCGGTATTTGCGTGTGCCAACAATTCACACATAAACACAGCTGCAACGGATACTCGGGCAATTGCGCGGCGGGGTCTTTGAGATAATGATTGGCATTCGGCTGATTACCAAAGTTATATATGAGTCGCATGGTATCTTCGCGTTTGCAAACTCGGCACGGAACTGTTTCCCATTTGCGCAAATATTCGGGAGACCAACATATATGTTGCAAATCACGCATCAAATCTTCAAATAGCGTTTTATTCGTGCATGTAAATTTCAAACCCAATTCACGCTGCACTTTTTCCACATTCATTGAGAACCCAATATTGTATTTGACCGTCTCATCGTCCGCTTCGAAATACGTATTACATCCCGTCATACACGCCAACTGATTCGCTATCTTGGCCACAGTGCAATTAAACGACGCACAATTATATATTGTGTGTTTGCCGGCTGGGTAAGACGCACGCCGGTCGATTACCCGCTGCACTATTTGCAACAAATCTTCCGTCCATAAAATCGCGCGATTCTGATTCGCACCAAACACGCGAACTACACCATTCAACACCGCTTGACGCAACATTGCCGTATGCACCATGGTTTTGCGTTGGTTGGGCGATAACCCAATAACTGTGCCTAAACGCAATCCCACCGTGTGGATATGACTAAGCGTTTGCACATTTTTCTCGCGCAAATACATAGAATAAGTGTAATTATCAAACAGTTGTGTATTCAATAGCGCCGTTTCATCCGGTTCCGCCGAGCCAAATCCCTCATACAATGACGCCGTGCTTGCATATATCAGCAATGCGCCGGGTTTCATGCGGGATGCGACATCCATAATGTCTTCCACATTTTCAACAAAAGATGCGGTTTCACGCTGGCAAGCTGTGCGCCCCGACAACCCACCTAAATAAATCACAACATCGTATAATGGCAAACTCTCCCGAAACACCGAAATATCGCCATCATTATGGTCATATTTGCCTGCTAGTTGCCATCCTTCCCGGTCTATGCTATCCATTCGCAACGACAAAAACGAACCAATATATCCTTCATGTCCCACTATCGCTATTGACGTCATTACCAATAAAATAATGCATATTTTGCGTTTATATTCATATCGCACTAATGCCATGAAAAACCACAACCCATACAATTATAATAGTATTGTATGTATTACGCACCACAGCATAATATGCAGCGATATTAGTTAAAATGTTTGTATTATTTTGTTTGTCAGGCGAACATATACTATGTCTGATTTCACAGCACTTTCTTTGATTTCAAACCGCGATGATGATTACGACCCCAGCGGCAATGATTCCAGCGGCAACACTACCCCGCCTCGTCCGCCAATTGACCTCAGTTGTAATGAATACCTTCATCCTCATCCTCATCCTCATCCTCATCCTGATTGCATGAGTTGCGTTGATGATGTAATGATGCATTGCGGTCGCGATGGCCGAGACGGCCGTGATGGTCGCGATGGCCGCGATGGTCGCGATGGTAAATGTTGCATTGTTCATGGCCCGCCAGGCCCCAAGGGATGCAAGGGCGACAAAGGCGATACCGGAGAGAAGGGTGAAAAGGGCGATAAGGGTGATACTGGAGACAAAGGCGACCAGGGTGATAAGGGTGATACTGGAGACAAAGGCGACCAGGGCGATAAGGGTGATACCGGAGACAAAGGCGACAAAGGCGACCAGGGCGACAAAGGCGACAAAGGCGACCAAGGTGATAAAGGTGATAAGGGTGATACCGGAGACAAAGGCGACCAGGGAGATAAAGGCGACCAAGGTGATAAAGGTGATACCGGAGACAAAGGCGACCAAGGAGAGAAGGGTGATAAAGGTGATACTGGCAATTTTGCCCGAACATTTTTGCACGTTTATTCAACAACGCCCCAAGAAATCACGACTGAATCATCTGTTGTTTTTGAATCTAGTATTGCAGTGGTCGGCGATTGTGCGCATGACATCTCATCTGGAGATGTGTATTTTTGGCAGCCGGGATTTTATACGCTGACCTCCAATTTACATCACAGAGAGCCATGCCAGTTTTCCATCATGAAAAACGACGTTTTCACAGTTCCCGGCGGCATTTTCTCGTCTCCCACCGGCGCAACTCAAGCATCAATCACTCTCATAGTAAATATTTTGCCAGAAGATATGCTAACCGAAACTTCTTTAAGTCCCAGCGGATTTGCTTGCAAACTTCAGGTTAAAAACCACACTTCGTTTGCTCCCGTTATTGAATTAAACGGCACTTCTGGCGCTGGGTCAGCAAGCCCAGATACGATTGGCAATTTAACAGTAATTTTATTGTGGCCCACAATGGTTCCTCCTCCTCCTATCTAATATATTATACTTCAAGGGTGTAAATTCATGTTTGCAATATATATTATAATACATCAATATAATATATATTTCAAACAAACAATATAAAGAAGCCCTCTAAACTAATAAAATCAATATTTAGGCAAAAATGTCGCAATTGTAATTCACAAATTACAAAAAACCAAAATGTCGTAATTTAGAATGTTTAGTGAATATATACAAAACAAAACAGCTTACCATGTCAATACAATTAACACACCCCCGCATTGTAAATTTCTTCGAAACAAACAAACATATTAGTCCAGAGGATATACAGCTCCAAATAATTGATTTATTGGAGAAAAACACGGTTATTGCAGCGCCTCAATCAATAAATAACATTTATCAAATCAACGAACTCCGCAACACTGTGAGTCGGTTCAATGAAACAATTGGCGCAGTAAATAAACAAATCATGGATGTATTCATTAGCGCCAAAACACAATACGTCATGGAATACAATTCACTCACTGAAAATAAACAGCACATGATGAATAATCACCACCAATTCGCCGCCAAAATACAAACCGCCATTTTTGGCATTATACACGAACCCACATTGAAAACAAAATATCCCACTCTCCACGAAAAAATCCAACATTTAACGCGCCAATTTGTGCGCATCATGGAAAATAATATTTTAACTTCCATTTCCGCAACGGCGGCATGCAAACCCGAATATTTGGCAAATTTCGAAACCAACGCCGCACACATGGTGCAATCCATGCAAAACATTTTCGCCGATTTCGCTGCGTCGAAAGAATCCGCATGCAACACTATCATCTCCGGATTAACCGGCAACAGTGAAGGCGCAGTTGCGTCTTTTTCCCGCATGCAATACGAATTGACCGATTTTATTCGCAGCGTATCTGTCGGGGCGTCAAATGCGGGCGGCAATAATAATAACATCGAACAAATTATCCATCGCGCATTTCCCACCGCTTCCAATATTCACGCAGATGATTCGTCTGTTGTTATAAGCAGATATGGCTCGCCCGATATTCGCGTTTGTTCATATAGTCATAACGACCGCAATGTCAATGCCGACGAAATAAAATATAATATCAAAGAGTTTCAACTAACTGAATCAAACGGCATCATCATGTCTCAAAATACCGGCATCAGCGGCAAACCCAATTATCACATTGACATTCAAAACCATCACGTTGTGGTATATATACACAGCGCGCAATACAGCGCCGAAAAAATCCAATTGGCCGTCGAAATAATCGATTCCGTGTATCAAAAATTGTCCGAAATTAAAGTCTCTCCCGAATATCGCGAATCCATACCCAAAGAAACACTCGACGATATTAACCGCGAATACCAACAATTCATCGTGCAAAAGGAAACTTTCGCACAATTAGTCAAAGACACACACCGCAAAATGACCGCACAACTCGACGATTTCCGGTTCCCATCACTCGACCGGTTTTTGGGAACGCGGTATTCGTTATGCAAAAAACAGGGATACACCTGTGATTTGTGCGGCACATTCAGCGTTGGAACACTCAAAGGTTTGGCCGCACATAAACGCGGATGCCAGAGAAAACATGTATGCACGGTTGGCACTTTATGCAAATAAATGCCCTATCGATTGAACCGCCACTCCATTTGAGGATTCGAATACACTTTACGGAATTCCTGACTTGCAAGCAATTTCAAAGCATGTGCGGTATATGATTTTCTTATTTGTTGCTCGCGAACTCGAGCCTGTGAATTTAAAGTTATGATACCAATCATAAATCCCCACCATCCGTGTGTAAAACTCATTTGGTGTGTTTTGTTTTATTTTTATTTCAATATATTCACACTTTTATATGTTTCTGCCAGAAATCTATTTTTTTGACAATAGTTTTACATCACAACACACGTTTAGTATTTCCACATACTATACATGTCTCAGCCTTCGACCCCCACATCCAGCCATTCTGGCACTCCAAACACCACAAACACCAACACAAATCCCACATCCGGGTTTGTAGCCAACACAACACAATACACAGACCCTTCTGGCACCGTCATCACCCATTCCACTTTTTTAACCATCGACCCTACCAGCGACATTCAAATTACACAAGATTTGAGCGGTTCGGCATTCACTTACTATGAAGATTCCACCCACACGGCATTACTCGACCAAATCAAAACCTATGCCAACGACATCAAATGTTCCGATTTCCACGGCAAAGGCACGATAGACGATTATACACAACTATTTGTCGCCGCCTCACAAATCGCCAATGAAACCAAACAAATGAGTCTCGACGTCGATATTGCCGGGTTCAACGAATTCGCCGACGCAGCCGACCAACTCAGTGCGCTTTTCACCAGTTTCATCGTGAAAATGGAGAGCGTAAGTATAATCGACGACACCGCATTCTTGACCGCCGTGGTCGATGCCATGCGCCGTATTGCCAATCTGTCCAATGTCTTCGGCAAATTCAAAGAAACTATTCTCGCCACATCCACCGTTTCTCTCCCGAAATCGGCCCACGAAACACGATTAGTGGTCGAATCGGTTATGGCCGAACTCCATTGTGCCATGGGATACATTAATCATTTTGTTGATTCCAGTGTCGCCGCACCCAGCGCAGCCGCCGACCTTTCCGCAGAAGAACAAGCCATCATAAATAACGCCACCGCCACTATTAACAATTGGAACACATTATGCGAACAAGGCGTCAGTATCGCCATGGCGAATCATCCAGATATACAGTATATTCAAAGCGCCAATACCGATTTAAAAAACACCACCGGATTATTAGTATCTGCTACAAATAAATTAAAGAATAAATTAGCGCTGTTGGGCATTAAATAATCAAAAACCCACGGTTATGCACATGGCACTAAATATAAATTGTGTTTAACATATATTTCAAACACCATAATCATGAATTCCAACTCTTTAATTGACATACAATATTTGTATGCATCATCTTCAGTGTCAAATCTCGGGCGTTTATGCACTCTCAAATCTACTGGATAATTGGGATACACTGAATACTTGCGTTTATAATATTCTTGCCATTCCGGTGTATGCACTTGCGCCCATATTTGACGCAATGACTCCAACACTTTCGGGAGAGAAGCACCCCCACGCATAATGTCCTCTCCCGAAATTAATTTTAAACCCGCCACATATGATGCTCCACGAAACGAACCATTTGTGTAATCATATCCACTTATACACGTGTAATGATTACTCACTTTGGAAAATAACTCGCGCAATCCATCCGTAATTTCTATTCGGTCGGGAGAGATGGAAGGAGCACAATAATTCATTAAATATTTTGTATTCATTAAACCACTATAATTATATTATTACAACAATAAAATAATATAAATATTATTTCACATAACGTTCAACTATTATGCCCCCTATACAATACACAAATAATATGCGCGACCTATTCATGTCTATGTTCATGCTTAATGATGAACCCAACAACATGAATCGCACACTTGGATTAGTTTATCGCATTGCCGCTGTAGCTGCCGTGGAAAGACTTATTACATATACACCCATGGCATTGGGCTATATTGGCAATTTTATTTCCACACAAATAAAGAATCGCAGTAAAAAACACATTGAAAAAATAGGACTTCAGCGCAAATCGTCAATTCAGTACCACACCAATATTCCGTCCGATGATAAGATTTGCGATGCGATTACGGATTATACCACGAATTTGCCCAATATTAAAAGCGTGTGTTATCGTTCCAAAACATATTTGGTGTCGAACAAAGACCCCGTTTGTATCGATTCCAGCAATCAAATATATGTGCAATTGTTGGAAGATAATGTCAGTAGTAAAGACGTGAAAGAATCCGTGTCTCAAATTTTGGAAATTTATAGCTACGAAATAGACATATACGAATTACGCAAATTCGTGGATTCGGTTGTGAGCGATTATACACTTAAATTGCAAAATAAATTAGGCGATCGCACCTATTATTTTAATGCATTGCCCAGTGTTTCGTATCGCAACATTGATGGTCGCATTGATTATTCCAAAAGTTTGCCGGTGATTAATTTCACCATGAAACCATTTGTTACTAACCGCCGATTTAACAACGTTATTGGCCCCGAGTCGAAAATCATACAGAAACGCGTAGATTTTTTTAAAAATAATAAAAAATGGTATGATTCTAAAGGCATTCCTTATACGCTGGGCTTACTATTAAGCGGACCTCCCGGTGGTGGAAAAACATCCACTATTAAATGCGTGGCAAATGAATTGCGCAGACATATTATTAACGTGAAATTAAGCGACGACATTACCAAAACACAAATTGAAAACTTATTTTTCAACGAAGTCATTAACGTAGTGCAAAACGGCAAAACCGAATCATTCATTATTCCCATTGATAAACGCGTATATGTGTTTGAAGACATCGACTGCCACAATTCCACTGTGGTATTAGAACGCATCCCGACTGCGGATACAGATTTAACTATGATCAGTCGGGCATTTATTGATACCAACAATAAAAACAAAGAAAAAGAGCAAGACAAACAAAACAAAAAAGACAAAGAAAAAGAAGACTCAGAACACGCGGCCGACAAAATGTCGCTTTCTTGCCTCTTAAACGTTTTTGACGGTATTTTGGAAACTCCCGGGCGCGTTATTATCATGACCTCCAACTTTCCCGGCAAATTAGACAAGGCTTTAATCCGACCTGGACGTATTGACGTTATTTGCGAATTCCGCAAATGCAATCACGATATGATTATCGAATTCATTGAGAAATTCTACGACGTTGAACTCACGCGAGACGAAATAGATGCCATATTTACGTTGCCCATAGAAACATATACACCCGCAGAACTCACCAAATTACTATTTGAAAATTTTGATAATCATAAAACCGCTATTGCACAACTTTTAACTGCAATTCCTATGTTGCCTGAAACACATAACTAAATTTACGGGTATTTATTATTCTGAAGAATATAATAAATATGCATATCATGTTGAACAAAATAATTCATATGAAGGTATTATAAGAACTAAAATAATAAAAGAATATGAAGATTTTCCAAATATTGGAACATATAATAATTTATACCGGTGAAGATTTGAAATGGCACGCCCCGAAGGGGCGTCATTACAATTCATTACCGATATCCGACTCTTGAAGAAATAAAATGTCCCGTTTTAATTCTTCAAGGGTTTAAATATATTATTAAATGAATTATTATGCAAAAAAGAATATTAAAAAAATAAATATAATAATATAATTAAATTATATTAATAATATGGAACCACCACCACAAATATATAAATTCATTGGATCATATAAATTTAAATATAATGAGTGTAATCAAGATGATGTATTTATTGTGAATATTTATAAATATGCTGGATTATATGTTTTAAAAATCAAATATAAATTATCCAGTCAATGGACCTGGTTCCTGAACAAAAATATTATGAATAAATCAATAAATATTTTAAAAAATAAATATAAAGCCAAAAAAACACATTTATCGTTCAATAAACTGAACACCATTCAACAATGTTCCGAAGAATCTTGTTTATTTGAGTGTCCTTCATGCGATCACAGTTTATTTATTCGCGGGTTAATATGGGAAGAAGATAATGAATGGGAAAAATGCGAAAATGAAGGCATTTATTTAAAATCTGACCGCACATTTGAATTTAAATATCGTACTCCTCCACACAATATTGTGAAATATGATATAAGTGAAAAAGATTGTATAAACAGTGAAGAAGCGTTTATTCAATATATAGATAAGGCAATAAAGATATATACATCTAACGCCAACCTTTTTTGCGATGTTTGTTATGATGGAATACACGAAAAGGAAATTTTATTTTGCGAAAAATGTTTAAATGATAGTGAATTTTTTAATTTATGCATAAAATGCTACACTCAAGCTAATATATTTAATCATTATCAAACAGAACATAATATGAATAATGGAGTTTTTGTGATTAGAAACAAATTTATTGATGAAGATTTTTAACACATCTACGTGTTTTTGCACTTCGCACTTGACCCGGCCCACATTTTTTCACACAACGCCCCGTTTCCGGATTGCGTTCTTTGCCGTCTTCACATTCCGCATTTTTGGGTCTGCGCGTTTGCACCACATTTCGACATCTGTTTGTGTCCGGATTTCGAACCTTTCCATCACCACACTTTTTCAAACACCGTTTTCCCACCATTTCTCTATCGTCTGGACAGGGTTTATGCAGCACGGCATCGGGCGGGTTTTCGGTAGTTATTTTTTCCAATTTAGCCGCAGAAATGCTGGGTATCCGAGAAATACGCGACATTATGCGCTGTGTTTCACTTTTGCGGCTACTGTTGCGCTCCACTATTGACCCATCTACGATTTTTTTGTGTTGCGATTTTAACAGTCCGGTGCTTTCAAGCGCCAGTTCAAATGTGTTCTTACAGTCTTCCGTGGTTAAACGTTTTGATGGAGCACCGTGCATCATTTCGAACCCAAGGTCTTCGAACACATTGTATGTCCGCACATCCAACTTGGATTTGTTTTTGCGCAAGACATACAATAATGACAATCCCGTGCCAAACACATCGTGTTTATCCCAACTTAACTCTGCTATATCATCTGGATTCGAATATCTGTTAATATCTGTCTCAAAATCTTTGATATATTTGGCCGATTCTGCCGCATCCATTTTCAAATATTCAATAACTTGTTGCGTTCCATTCTCGGCCTGAAATTTCAACAATTCAGACATATTATGCATTGGCCATCCCGATTTTTTAAAATTGTGCATGCGTAATAAATACACTTCGGGTGGGTAATTCCAATGTGAAATTGGTTTTCCCTCATAATAAGAGGACATGTCAAAATCGCTGAGCATTAACCCAAAATCAATCAATAACATGAGCCGTTGTTTGGGGTTGTAAATAATATTGTGTGGTTTCAAATCAATGTGGCGATATCCTTGATTACACAATGCATCTATTCCCAAAACAACATTGTAAAAATCCACCAAAAAATTCTCCATTTCGATTCTCGTGGGGTTCGAATTCGCAAAATCTTTGAGCGAAACACCGCCATCCTTCAATTGCAACAGCGCCACATCCAACTGCGACACTTTATCCAACACTTTGCATTGTTTTATGGATTTTAAATTAACGGGCGTTTGCGCTAATTTACATTTTTTGGGTGCTTCTAAATGATACTTGTGTTTTGGATCCACATCATCTATGTTTTCATACTCCGCCAATTCACTCGTCGCATTCTTTTCCGACATGGCTTTTGACACATATCCTTTTTTGGTTGTTCGTTCTTTATGACATTTTAACGCAGGACGAAACACACATCCATACCCGCCCTCCGCCACTTTCACCGGGTCTTTTTCAGATGCCATATATATTTTTACCACATAATCTAGGTCGCTACTTTTCTTGTTTATTAAAACAAGAAAAGTAGCGGAGTTTGTGTTCAACCACGAGACTGATTATGCAGAGAAATGTGTTTGGGGTTTATTTTGAAACTACTTTTCTTGTTTTTGCTGAACAAGAAAAGTAGCGGCCAATTTCTTAAAAAATGGCTGCATAATTTAGCCCGATGATTTTTTCGTGTTTTTTTGGATTTCGCTGCATTATGCAGCGAACACGTGTTTTTTCGGGGAAAAATAGTCCCTCCAACCTATTCTGAAAAATGCAAATTTGCGTTTTCGGATTTTTTCCAAAAATTTTTGGGGAAACTTTTTAAGGGTTTTTTTTCATGCCAAATATATATTTATTGAAGGATATAAAGAATATGGGTTGCTACTTTTCTTGTTTAACAAAAACAAGAAAAGTAGCGAGTTTTCAATATTTTTTGGCTGCATATATGCAGCGAGACGCGAAAAATAATATTTCATGATTCCTTTTTCTTGTTTTTCTCAAACAAGAAAAGTAGCGGAGATTTAGGGCAAAAAATGGCTGCATAAAATCGCTGCATATTTTTTCAGCGAAAAAATACGTTTCGCTGCATTATGGAGCGAACTCACTTTTTTTCGGGGAAAAAAAGTCCCTCTAACCTTTTCTGAAAAATGCAAATTTGCGTT